>Ga0209208_10000360_pt1 | contig 57245 bp, 36 predicted proteins | sample S1TSphfallax_3_FD_187694 | JGI IMG/M metagenome (GOLD analysis project Ga0209208, IMG submission 187694) | Host-associated microbial communities from peat moss isolated from Minnesota, USA - S1T2_Fd - Sphagnum fallax MG (SPAdes) (version 2) | ecosystem: Host-associated > Plants > Peat moss >... | reverse complement strand
AAAGTTGTGGATGCCCAATTTGCACATGGTTGAAAAAGGGACAATATTCCAAAATGTGTGATTCCTTATAACAAAATTATAATAAAAACCATTTTGAAATGAAATAACAATTAATTATTCTAATTCACGTGAAAAGGTGAGATTTTTTGAAGAATCTCACCTTCTTTTGCAAGGACTATCTATTATTTATTTGTTATATGAGCAAAAAGTTTTATGTGGAATCAAATACAAATTGACTTTTGCATATAGTCCACATGTATTCATGTTTGATATTTTTTGGAACCAACTTTAAATAATTACGAAGTCTTGTGTATGAAAAGTTTGATTTCCATTTTCAATTATATAGTTATTTGAATTGGTGGTTGGCATGCAAAGTTGCCTTTGATGGAGTTATAAAAAATATGTTCCACACATAATGGAATACATATATATGGTGTAAAAAGTGTGAATTTTTTTTAATAATTTATTAATACACTTTTTGCATGTGTGGTACGTGATAACATATAGTCATTTGGGTCCTTGCAATATGGTCCTTCATGCACTTTCTTCTTGTGTGCATAATACTTTTTGGAATGGTAGTTTAAATTGATTATTGTTTTGTTGGAAAGAATATTAAATTCCAATAGGAGATTTGGCAATTTGTACTATTTTTTTCTCATTCTTAGGGATGGAAATGGTCCAAAATCACTTCATTCTTTAATTAAAATTTATTATTACATTTTTTAATGGAATTTCAATACTAGTAAGAAAAGGGCTACATGTACCATGGCAAGTTCAACATTTCGACATCAAGTGATTATTTTACTTGAAGATTCAATGTCAAGAAGAAAATATCCTATAATGTTTCAAATGGGTTATTTTAAAATATTAAAATATTCTCTCTCTTTTTTCCACAAAATCTTGTTTTTTTTTGAAAAAAACATTTGTTGATAACTTCAATATCTTTGAAACAATATAACTTGGGCTCCATGATGTTCCACACTACCAATGATGAGCAATGGTATGTTAGTGTAAACATAATTGTCATGGAGATGTTGTCCAACACCTTGGGTGAACTGACACCTACATTAATATCATTATAAAAACAATTAATTGCTTTTGGATTGCTTATAAATATTATATTAGAAAAAAAGTTGTTTTTATAATCCAAAATACATGAAAGGGATGCAACCTATGTTGGGAGAAATTTGTGAAGCACCAAGTTACAATAGCAATGTGTGACTAATGCACCAATTTTACTAAAGTTATGTTTGATCACAAATTCTTGCTTTTCATGTCAAATTTTCAAGTTTTCCAACTTCATGAACACCATCTACAAATCACATGTTCATGATTGTATAGGTATATATGTTATAAAAATGGAAACATTGAAAACCATAGGAATTGCAAAATGATATATTTGACAAAGGAATTTTACACAATTTCATGAATTCTCAATTATTTGGAAAAATGTTAATGCTTACATGTAAAACACATTGATAGTGGATCATCTGTAATGTTGCAATGGTGTCATTTTCCTAAATGATAAATGATATTTGATCTTTTGTCCTAGCATTATATATACTTGAGTTGTAGACATTATATTATCACACAAAAACATTGGAGGTTGCAAATCACGTGTCATAATTGAATTTTAGTGTTTAAAATATTCAAACTCAAATAAGAAATGTTGATAATTTGGAAACAAAAATAAAAAATTATGAATGTACTTGTTTTGTGAAATTTCACGTTAAGAAACCCCTCACCATTCTATGCATAATCTTGTAGGATTCCACCTTTGTTGAACACCATCACTACCAAAAATATCATTGTTTGGTTGTCATTGTTTTTGACTATGGATCTTTGACACGTTGGATGTTTTCCTCTTCCTTTAGCCTTGTTTATTGACATGTTATATGAAAATGAAATGGTGAAATTTAAATGGAAAAAACAATGAACTACAACAACTGTTTTAAAACACTAGTATTTGTTTATTCATGTTAAATACCATATTGTTAATGTAATAAAAAAATTAACAATGTACCAAATGCACATTTGCATTGATGAAAACTTGAGATATGACAAAAGCCATGTTGAATGACATTATTTTTAAAAAACCAATAATGGAAAAAAAAAAAAAAAAAAACCAAATGTGGAAAGAAACAATTGATTGATTGATGAAAAAATATTGATTTCATTTAAATTGATTTATATATGAATGAAAATATTGAATGAAATTGCATGCACCTTGAATTTAATTTCAATTCAATTCATTTAAATTCAAATTTAATTGAATAATGTTCAAATTCAATTGCAACTAAATGGGTGCAAATTGATGGAGAAGGTATTGAAGATTTTCTCTAGACACAATTTTGAAAAGACACCTTTCCATGCCTTTTTACTTGGAAATGGACAAAACAAAATTTTGGTTGGAATTTCATAGGAGGAAATACTATGGGACCTTATAATATTCCTACCTAAACAAGCTCCGATAAATCATCATCACTATAATTAATATTCAAGTTGGCAGGGTCCTACAATGCACACATCCTTGATTGAGATGGGGACCATCTAGCAAAAAAAATCAACAATTATTTGGCTTAATTTGTTATAATGTGGCCATGTGTGCCTTCCAAATGAAGACTACTGTTGTGGCCTAATTCTCTTACTTTATTATCATGATAATATTGGCTCAAGGTGCCATATTTAATTTTATAGACTCAACAATATAAAAATATTCATTCGAAACATGAATCATATAAATTCCCATATTGTTGGCACACTCAATATGTTTAACAATAAATTGGGAACCTCAAACTTGCACCATATAGACATGATGAAAGGTCTAAATTTTTAAAGGAATTTCAAAGAATCAAAACCTTATGTAATAGTTAAATTAGGTTCCAAAAAAATCAATCATATCTAAGACGTGCACAACATGCAAGTGTCATTTGTACTTGATCCACGTAACATTTTTCACTTGTACAACACCTAGATAACATATGGCCATTTGAATCCTCACAAAAAGAATCTTGCCTTCTTTATGTGTGTAGTAGACCAACTTTTTGGTATTTAATATCAAAATAGTTCCCATCGTAGTTTTGTTGTAATGACTCTCAAAAATAAAAACATGGGCATTTTTTTCAATATATGCAACTTTTAATTACCATAAACTTTTGCACTTATATGAAAACATGTTATAAATATCCATAAAGTGGTGCCCAATCCTATGCCCCTTTTCATTTCACTTGGCCATTTTGTCCCCACTTTGCAAGTATCCTCAAAATCCCCTAAATTTAGACCCAAACCTTGGAAATAAATATGAAAATTTCAAAATTATGACCATGGTTTATTTTTCTAAATTGCACCTATAAACTTTGTGCCTACCTACCTACTAGGCTACCTATAAAATATACTTGCCCACCTACCTAGGGCTAAGAGAATTCAACCAAATTTGCCTCTAAACAAGATATGAAAGATAAAAAGCTAAAACATATTTCACATTTTTTGCTACATGTTAGAACCCAATAAAGAAAGTTGACAAATTTTCCAAATAAATGTTGAATTTGATGACTAAAATATTAAAAAAACATATTTCTATCATATTGAAAAAATTGGCTACATTTTGCTAAACAAGATGCTAATAAATTTATCCATTATCTAATTTTCCCAATTTCATATATTGTTTGGTTTAATCAATACCCATCTATTTGTGAATTGAAAGGGACTTTACACAAGGTGCATTTGAGGAATTTGATTATTGGGAAGATGTTGTTTAGAGGATTTGAATACTTGTTACTTTTAGTCAAAACTCAAATTTGAAAAAGTACATCAAATCTCTATCCTTGCAAATCATTAAATTCTAGGAATAATTAGATATTCATCATAATTTTGGGATATATTAGTAAACATTGAAAAACATTTCAACGCCACTAATGAACATGCCCAAATTTGGTACTACTTACATGTAAGCATAAGCACTAATTTACCTACACATGTTTAATGTTTGCTCATATGAAAAAAGGGGTGTTTTGCAACTAACCTTGCAATTCAATTTTTGAGTTGCACCGGACACTTGCATGAGTTGTAGAATTGCAATTCATTGTTCCAACACCATTAATGAACATGCCCAACTTTGGTACTACTTACATGCAAGCCTAAACAATGATTTACGTACACATGTTTAATGTTTGCTTGTCTTAAAATGTTAAAGATTGTCATGATACACATAAATCATTTACCCTTTTGGTTAACTAAAAGCATAAATGTCATAGTACCTTTGTAGCTTTGACACATGTTTGTCAAATAATTAATTGATTTTGAATTTTCATTTCAAAGAATAAAATAACAATCCTAAAATAAATTGTAATTTTATTAATGATGGATCAACAATTGAAGATGTAATGGAAACCTAATCAATTTTAAATGATTTGTTTAGTATAAAACTACGAGTTTGGAATTTGTACCATCACATGTGTGCATGTCAAAGTTATAAAGGTGGTTGGCACCAATAATTAACCATAGAATTTCAACTTTTTATTATTATGTCCACTTGAGTTGGATGAACTTGTATTTAAGGACCTTATATTTTAACTGAAAGGTTCATATATTGAAATATATTGGTCACCATTTTGAAGGATTGAAACCATGTAACCACATAATGTTTGAAAAATATTGATTTGGGATGCATGTAATAATTGTAAACAAATACAACATGATCATGATTGCCATTGCATATTTTGAACTGCATAAGGCTTTTGATTAATGACTTAATTTGTACATAAGATAATCTATCTTGACTTTTACAAAGGACGGGACATTATATATATATTGGGGTAATGAAGGCAAATGTTTATATTGCAATTTTGTTATCTCACGTACCAATTTTTTTTTAATCACAAAGATATATTAACTTGACAATTGATTGTAGTTCAATATACTCGATAGTAACCCATGTCTAAATGATGAATTTGAAAAATAGAAATGAAAGAAAAACACGTGAATCATAATATAATTATCAACTTCAAACAAGGTCAAACAAACTTGTTTTCCAAGGGAATAATAAAAAATCAAACAAGGTTTCCATTGATAATAAATAAAGGATGTAGGATGTGATAAAAAAATCATTACTACAAAATGTGAATGCAATTCACTAGTGCATGTTCACTAGGCCAATGAATTCACTACTTCCCCACTAGGTCCTATTCACTATGACTAATGAATTCACTCAACATATAGTGAAATCACTTGGCAGAGAAGGACACCTTTTGTTGTAGTGAATGGAAAACAATAATGTTTTTTAAAAATTAATAGACCTAATGTACTAATTCATCCTACTAAAAATTAGTACTTGAAAATGTTTAATACATTATATATGTAATTAATTAATACCATTTATTAAAAAAAAGTTGTTTTCAAAATAAATGTAACCATATTATATAACTAATTAGATCAAAATTTTAACCCAACAACCAATACATGGGACCTTACATTTTTATTCACATATTTTGTAAATTCAAATACTTGAATCCCTTGGGTGCAACATTGGCCATCCAAGAGTCCATTTTTATATTTTAAAAAATTTAATTAGTAGCTAATTCCAATTTTTGTGTGCAAATTATATAATGCAAGGAAAAATCATTCATTTTCCAAATTGCCAAGTTGCCCCCACATAGTTGCCTAAAATAGGTTCAAAAAAAATCAAATACATATACTACACAATGCCAAACATACCAAAATCACTTGGTATATGATTCATAGACACATATTTGATTTTGTGCACAAAGCACATGATGCCATTTGGATCCTTACACTAGAAATCTCACCTTCTTTTTGTGGGTGTAACATTTCTTTACATGTAATTAAGGTGTCAATTATTTAATTTGTTGCAACAACATCATCTTTTGAATATTTATCATTTTTCTCACCTATGTGCACATTGGACATCCACAACTTTCATATGCAAACTTGTCGCCATGCTCCTTATATAATTATTTAAAGTTGGTTCCAAAAAATATCAAACATGTGGACTATATGCAAAAGTCAATTTGTACTCATAAAACTTTTTGCTCATATAACAAATAGATAATAGATAGTCCTTGCAAAAGAAGGTGAGATTCTTCAAAAAATCTCACCTTTTCACGTGAAGTAGAATAATTAATTGTTATTTCATTTCAAAATGGTTTCTATTATAGTTTTGTCATAAGGAATCACACATTTTGGAATATTGTCACTTTTTCAACCATGTGCAAATTGGACATCCACAACTTTCACATGCAAACTTGTCACCTTTTCAATAAAAGAAAACCACACAAATCACCTCTTTTTTTTAAATGAATTTATTGCAACAAAATTACATTAAATCACATTTAATTTTTGAACTAGGCGCAAAAAATGTTAAATGCACATAAGATAAAGACGAAAATTTATTGCAATGAGTTAGACAATGAAATGTTATCATGTGGCATCTATACAAATATGTTGCAAATCAAATACAAAGTGGGTTTGTGCGCCATTGAATGGGTAACTTTTGGACAAGTTTCATAATCCATACAAGTCTTGCACAAGTCCATTGAAAACTTCCCAATGGACATGGTTATTATTTGATGATTTTTGTTATTGTAATATTTCATGAGTAAATGCATGCCCACTGAAACTATATCAAACTTTTAAAAATAAAAAAAAAACACCCACATTTAGTAGATGAATTATTTCATGATGCCTCCACAAGCAAAATGCCCCTTTAGAGCCAATTTCATAATATTGCGAAGTTGGGAAATGCCATATTTGTTGATATGAGATATTTAAACATAATGGGTCCAAAGTCGAAAATCAACGTTGTGTCCCAAATTTGAGCCATGTGACCACGATTTCACCCAAAAAAAATTATGCATTTTCATCTATTTGCCTATTATTTGAAAGAATAATTCCATTTCAATTTCTTGACACATCCAACAACCAACTTGACCCTACCATTTCAATGCTCACTTTTAATATAGGAACCATCATTATACCTACCACCCAGTTACTATTTTACCAAGCAATCCACACAAGGAATTGTGAGGCCCAATTTTCATCCTCCACATTTTCCCATGCCATTGCTATCGCAATCTCAACATCCCACATTTGAAGATCAATAGTTGGGCTTTCTTCTATTTGTATGTCACATGTATACCCATGTTATGATAGGAAAAAACATAGTTGATTAGAATTTAGTTATGAAATTAATTGGGCACACCATGGCAAATGTTGTTGTGAAATGGGGTCAATTGATCACATTAGTTGATTTGACAACATTGATACTTACAATAGTTGCCACAATAGTCTTTCACATCTTTGTACAATGGTTTTGTCACACACAATTGAAGAGACCACCGGGGCCGTTTCCCATATGGCCATTGCTTGGAAACCTTCCTCTTTTAGGTAAAATCCCCCACCAAGATTTGTATAAGTTATCAAAAACATACGGGGATATCGTGGAGTTGAAGTTGGGATCAGTTCGTGTTGTAATCATTTCGTCTCCCCAAATGGCAGAACAAGTTTTGAAAACACATGATGACCTTTTGGCATTTCATCCCAAAACTATCACTTCACAATCCATTAGTTATGGTGGACTTACTATGGCATTTTCATCTGGGGATTATTGGCGACAAATGCGCATGATACATGCATCAGAGCTTTTAAATGCCAAAAGTCTTCGTGCTTCCAAAAATGTTCGAGATGAAGAAATTTCATCATTAATACATGATTATTTTCAAGATTGCAAGGTAATTGAATTTATTTGAATTAAAAACCAAGTTCCAAATACAATTTAAAAAGGTTGTTAATGAGTTTTGGACAATCAATGAAGGTTTTCATACTTGTATCACTAAATTCACTAGATCATTCTTGGAACATGATTGTATCAACCACCTCTTCATTCAATGATTGTGCCATTGTTTTGCAATTGGTGTTATTGTTTTTTTTTATTTCAATATATTTAGTTGAAAATTGATGATACATATTCACATTTGTTTGTAGGAAGAAAAGCCATTGGACGTTTACACAAGATCACGTAATGCTTCCCTCAATGTGATGACTCGTTTACTATTTGGAAAAAGACTTTCCATTAAAGAATGTGAGGAGTTCTATGACGTCATTAATGAAGAAACGGCAATCCTTGGTGTTTTCAACATTAGTGATTTTGTTCCACTTCTAAAGCCATTTGATCTCCAAGGCATCATACCTCAACTAAATAACTTACGATTGAAAGTGGATCAATTTTTTGACAAAATCATTCAGAATCATTCAAGAGAAAAAATTTCAAATCATTCCAAGGATTTTCTTGATGTCCTGTTTTCTTTTGTTGAAAGTAATGGTTTTGATAAAAAACACGGAGACAATGTCATCAAAGCTGTTATCAATGTGAGTTATTTTGTGCTTTAACTCTAACTTTCAATTTCCATTTTTATTTTTTAAACTAAAGGCCTCAACATGACATAAAATGTTGTCCAATTTGTGATTTTACTTTCTAGGTGAAGTAAATTGTTAAAATTTTGATATTGTTCAATTATTGTGCCAACCATTGTAATTATTTGATTATGATATTTCATCATGAACAATCAAATGATCAAGGTTGCACCTTTGACCATGTCATAAAATCTCAACAATATTGGCCTATATGCATAATAAATGTTTCTATTCATGATCTAACAATTTATTAATGATGTTATTATGCATAATTACAATTGCCATGTGCCACTATGTGCAGGAGATTTTGGAAGGAAGCACTGACACATCTATGACTACTATTGAATGGGCATTAGCAGAGCTATTGAAACATCCAAAGTTTATGAAAAAAGCTCAAGATGAGTTAGATGATGTGATTGGACAAGATCGTGTTATTGATGAATGTGATATTCTTCAACTAAAATACCTCCAAGCTATTGTGAAAGAGACATTCCGTCTTCATCCTCCTGCTACACTTATGATACCACATCAAAGCATGGAAGCTTGTGAAATTGGAGGTTACCATATATTGCCTAAGACACAAATACTTGTGAATTTATGGGCTATTCATCGACATTCATCTGCTTATGAAAATCCTTTGGAATTCAACCCAGATAGATTTTTGCAAACTAATGTTGATTTGAAAGGGAAACATTTTGAACTCATACCATTTGGTTCAGGGAGACGCATATGCCCTGGTATGTTGTTGGGTTTGCTTACTGTGCAAATGCACCTAGCTAGGCTTCTGCATAGTTTCACATGGAAGTTGCCAAAAGGAGAGAATCCACAAGACATGGATATGGGAGAAGTGTTTAGATTGACAACTCGAAAAGCAATTCCATTACGTGCAATTGCTATTGCTCGGCTTCCTCAACACTTGTATTTAGCTCCACAATTTACTTGATATGGTAATTAATTATACCTATTAAATATAGTTAATGCCACTAGATGATATATATATATATATATGTATGTATGTGAAATATATTATTAATATTCAAAGGATTTATGTTTAATTTTATAGGAATAAATGATACATCCAAGGACACATGTAAGAATTTTCTTCAAATTCAAATGCTCAAGTTGAATACAAATGTGAATGTAAACACACAATATGTTTTCTTGTTGTTTTAAAAACCTTTTATTTCAATGTGATTATTTTACATTTTGTGGAATTATATAGTCCCAAGTTCCAAGAACTTCCAAGCTCCAACCACCAAATAATATATGATTTCAACAATGAGTTCAACAATTAGTTAGTAACCAAATTTGAATATTTGTCACATTGTGCAATAATCATGTTAGCAATCACCATGCATAATCTATTTCTTCTATAGTAGTACACACTTCACAATGTAAATATGATTGCATATTGCACATGATGGCAAGTGGGTGATAAAATTGTTATTGTTATTTAAAAAAAGATTGGTGTTTGTTGGCTACAATTTAACTATAGAGGAGCAATCCTTGATTTTAACCTTCTTAATTAAGTCTACAATAGTAAGCTAAACCCTAAACACTTTAGATATATATTTTGCAACATGGGTGGTATGGATATAATTATCTTACAAAGGTGGATGGCCAAGATTGAACATAGGCTAATAGTTAACTTTTCCAAAATAAAGTGATTTCATGTTAATGTTCAAATGTTTCCATTAGAGTGATATGACCATCCGATGTTGAGCACATATGATTTCATGCACTTTTTTTTTTTTAACCCTTTGAACTTTTTGTACTAGAAGCAAACTAAGTTTTTATTCTTTTGGGTATAAATTTGATGATAAGTAGGAAAAAGTAAAATGATCAGTCTTCGTATTGGGTGAAAGAAATTTCCAAAGTATTCAACCATCACAAACTTTCTTTTCTCCCAAACAAATTCGTCCAACTTGGGTGTGGGTATATACAACAAAAAAATGTCAATTATATAGAACTTTAAATTTGGGTATCCATAAACATGTAGACAATGTTGTGTAAAGTAAAGGATAGAAGTTTGAAACTCTACATGTAATATGAAATCAACCCATAAATGTGGTCTTGTAAAGTCTTTGATCATTTCCCCCCAAAAAATATTTTATTTATGATTTTTTACATATGTGTCTACTCATTTATTTTACATTTTATCAATGATATTATGTTGAAAGAAAATTTGATTTATAGATTTTAATAAACCTACTTATATACTATCACCTTGGCAAAATTAGCCCAAGAAGTCAAGTTTTAATCAACCACAAATTTGCCACATACATATGAAAACCTCCATAGAATATTGATCAAATGTTACTTAGTTATGTTATTAACTAATTGGGAAAATGAATATCTCAAGTACATTATCAAGCACAATAACATCAAACATAGGTGTTTGAAAAATGAATCTTTGCTGATGTTCATAGATCGCCCTTCTTACAACAATGATGACCACATAAATGATATATTAGTGGGAATATTAATTCAAAAGTAATAAATGCAATATGATGTGTAGTTGGTGCAACCCATAAGAGGTGCTATAGCAATCCAAATGCAATGTGATATGTAATTGATGCCACTTTTTTTTTTTAAAAATTTGGGTACCCTTTTTTGACTTGATTTCTAGATTTTATTAACAAAGGCTAGTTAAGTGAGCCATATTGACAATAATTAGTTCCTTGGCTATCATGCACAATTTTAAGACCTACTATTCAAGTAATGTTGGGGGTTTAAATTTACTTACCTTTGTGAAACTAAAACCTTGGTACAAGTTTTAATTTCCAAATTATGCATTTACAAAATCATGTATTAGCAACATAAGGATTTAAGAAGGTATGCCATTCCACATACTTGAAAACTTTGATATTCAATGGGCATTAGGCATTACATAATTCAGTAGGTTTAGCCTTTTGACTTGCAATAAGACATTCCTAGTCATAGATATTCAATAATGTAAAGTCAAAATGCCTTGATAATTTATGTCGAGAAAATGATGTTCATTAATTTAAATGTTGTGATAAAAGATTTGTTTTGGTATTAATTTAATCATATGGTAAATATTAGAATTAAGATCAATTGAATATATATTTGGGTATATTAAATAGTGTTAATCTATTCTAGACCTTGAGGAAGATTCAAATGAAGAAGTTTTGAAAATATAATACAAATGCATCAACCACTAAAAATATCTTCTATTTCAACCCAATATATTTTTTAGTTGGATATGTGATTAAATTGTTAATCCTTTAAAAGACATGTACATTAAATTAAATAACATAATACAATTAGTCTTTATTGGCATCACAAACCATGTTGGTTTGACTACAAATCATTTTTCAAAATTATAAACAAAAATGCATTGGTGTACAAATTTTATCTTTAGTGTACATGGTTTCATTGTTAATAAGTAAATATATCAAAATGCAAACTAATATTGATGCATAAAGAAAGGATGGCATTTGGCTAAACATTAGGTAGTGTAAATAAATGACCAACCATGAGCCATAACTTTTAGATTGATTTTATTGTATTACGACTCAAAGCACTTTTCAATAGATCATCCATAAGTATTATGTATTTATACATTATAGATCATATTGTGTAGTTATGAAGACCACATCTTTTGTGCGATATGGTTGAGCTTTTATATCATAATGCATAAAAGTTGTCAAAATATAAGGTTTATAGTGGATTAATATGTTTTAGATATTATGATTTATTTGAACCTAACTTAGTTTAGAATTGAACTGTTAATTATGAGTTTGTCTTTCTAACTAGTTTGATCCATGTGAAAAACTTTCATGATTTTTTGTCACATAGGTAGAGTTTTTTATGTGAAATTTCTTGTGGATTTTTTTGTGTCATCATTTTATTATGAATTTGTTTATCATTATTGTGTATGTTATACATGTGTGGGTGACATGTTATGCAAGCATTTGTTTGGGCACTAATATTGTATTACACGGGATTGTTTTTTTTGCATAGCGGTTTATATACAGATTAAGAAACAAGTCATGACACCTAATACTTATGATTTTTAATTGTAAATTTGATATTAGTAAACATGTACTTTTGACATCACAATAAAGTTTCACATAATTTGCTAGTTGAGAAAGTATTTACAAATTTTAGAGTATTAATTAACATTTTATGGTGTTTTTAAGGTTCTTCTGCACAAGTTTTTATTAATTCTTAAAATGAATATGGAAAATATGAAAGAGGTGTGTTATGAGAACATCTTGGCTATTGTAGATGGCTATAATAAACTTTGTGTTTGTTATTGTTGATATGTTAATTATTGGACTCATTGACGGTTTTTAATTGGCATCAAATGAAGCTTTGGCACAAATGTGTGCTTTCAAGTATTAAATTGGTGTGGGGAGCATTGAAGCTTAATCTACCCTTGTCGGCACCTCTTTAACCCTCTTTAGAAAGTGTCATATTTTTGTCAAATTTTGTATGGATTCAACTTCTATTGTATAAAGTTTTCACATGTCTATATAAGACATTGCAAGCCATGTACACAAAAGAGATGAAAGTAGTTTAAATTAAAAAACTTGTCCTTATTATAAATTTAAACATCACAAAACATGCATGAAGATATGTGATTTTCTTTTTCCAATTTTGTGCACACACAAATGATAACACTATGCAAAAAACATGCCATAACAATCATGAAATTCACATTCTTCTCATTAAAAAACAATGAATTATAATATAAAAATATATTTTCACCACCACAAAAGAATGTAATTTTTGGTTGCCTCACTTTTCTTGGAAATTTAATTTGTAGCTAATCTATATGAAATTTTTAAACCAATAATCAAAATTCCTAACTAATCCAAAACATCTTTATGTTAATTATAATGAAATTTTATTATTTTTCACAATTAAAATATGAACATTGTGGTGGGTAGATGGTTTTAATCCTTCAAATTTGTTACAACCCTAGCTTTGGGTTCGCGACCAAGGCAAGGGCTTGCGAAGGTGTGGGTTGAGAGGAAGCCCAGGAATCGCATTTCTTGCTCTTGGGAGTGTGGGAGAGTGTGAGGGAATGAACCCTCGCACTCCCAAGTGAGCTCCCACTTTGGGAGTTGGAGTCCCAATGGACTCCCAAATCTTCAAAGAGAGATTGCAAGGGTCAAAACCCATTGGATCAAAAATTTATGTATATCATTTGAAAATTCTTGAAACTAAGATGTCTAAAATGGGCTCACATGACCCATTTGGACACTTAAAGCACAAGTTATGGCCAAAAAAAAGGTCGGGAATCAAATTGGCAATTTGACTCCCAACCACTAAAAGTCAAGAATCGCCCCAATTTCTTTATGTGCAAGTGGTGTGCCATATACCGTTGGAAAGCTTTGGATGAGGGTTACAACTTTGCTTTAGATCTCACCTCAATCAGAGCTTTACACACAAAGTTATGGCCCCCCAAAGTCATAGGAGTCCCAACTTTTGGAATTCAAGACTCCCACTTGGGAGTCCCGGGACAAAATGACATTTGGGTGTTGGTCCTATGGCCAAGCATAGAGTATATTATAATGGGGAAAATGGTGGCTTCCCCCAAGTCCGGGCTGTGGTGAGTCTTGTGAGATTATGTTTGCCCGTGGTTCATCCGTGCACCAAAGTGTTCCAACTACGCATTAACCCACTTATTGTTTGGTTTGTGTAGCTCCATGTGAGTAATTGATTTGCTTGTCAATGTTCCTAGTCCCGATCTTGAAGCTCCAACACACCCCTCTACACCCGAAGTGCTACGAACCAAGGAACGCACCCCAATTCCTTCTTCTTCCACTATCTGCACCTTTGGACTCACAATTGAGTCCATCAAGGAGCTTGGGGGTGCATCAAAATTGGTGACAAAAGTATTTCAACATATGAACCATCTAGTAAAAATATAAGGTTTTAAACAAGTGCATCAAGCCTAAATGCACATATTTATAAAGTTGAAATATTGTGGTTAAATATAGGCACCGACCACCCATGTGTGCATGGGTAGTGGTGCAAATTTCAAATCCCAATTAAGCTTCCATTACATCCATAAGCTATTACCAATCCACCATGTAATTTACAACTTATTTAAAAAGAATTATCCTTTGAAAAAGTGATAATGGAAGGCTTAGAAATCCATTTTTTCTTTGGGCTTTCGAATGGGATATGTTGTTGAAATTAAATAGTTTTGATAACCTAATTTTATGAAAATTTTCCAAATCCAATATTGAAGGCACATGCAAATTCAAGCATTGGATCCTTCCTTTTATTATCTATTATATGTTTTGTTAAATTATCACATTAACATGTTAATGCAATTACATTTGCTAATTTTTAATTTCCTTTCGTTTGTGGATTCTTACCTTATTAGTTGCATTTTGAGTTTGATAACATTTGTGATGAATGATAAGACACCTATTGAGCTAGCTTTAATCCAAACACCAAATATCTAGCCTTTTCCTCAACCAAAATGGTATGTGATTTTATCATATGCACTATGCTAATCTTTAACCATTTGAAAAAGGGAAACATTAAACATGTGCATTTAGGTAAATCAACGATTAGGTTTTTATGCAAGCAATACCAAGTTTCTGGGTGTTCATTATTCATGTTGAATTTTTTGTTATTGATATTTATATATATATTTCCCGGATTTATGATGCAAATTTAATTATGCCTAGAGTCAATCCTATTCCCCTTTTCATCCTCACTTGGCCATAATTCATCCCCACTTTGCAAGTATTCTTAAAATCCCCTAAATTATTTAGACCCAAACATTGAAAGTAAGGATGAAAATTTCAAAACTATGATCATGGTTTATTTTTCCAAAATTGCACCTATACACTTTGTGCTACCTACTTACAAGGCTACCTATAGAATATATTTGCCAACCTACTTAGGGGCAAGATAATTCAACCAAGTTTGCATGTAAACATGGTATGAAAGATAAAAAAAAGTAAAGCATATTTTACAATTTTTGCTCCATGTTAGAACCCCAATTAAGAAAGTTGTCAAAATTTCCAAAGAAATGTTGAATTTGGTGACTAGAATACTTGAAAAAAATGTATTTCTATCATATTAAAAAATTGGCTACATTTTGTTAAAAAAGATGCTAATACATTCATCCATTGTCTAATTTTCCCCATTTCATCCTTTATTTTGTTTAATCAATACCCTTTTTTTTTTAATTGAAAGGGACTTTACACAAGGTGCATTTAAGGAATTTGATTACTAGGAAAAGATTCTCTAAAAGATTTGAATCCTCATTATTTTCAATCAAAAATCAAACTTGAGAAAATACATCAAATCAAGTTATCTTTGAAAAGCACTAAATTTTAACAATAATTATATATGCATCATAAATTTAAGATATATTAGTAAAGGTTGAAATAACATTCAACACCACTAATGAACATGCCCATACTTCATACTACTTACATGCAAGCCTAAACACTAATTTACCTACACATGTTTAATGTTTGCTTGTCTTAAAAGGTTAAAGATTGTCATGGTGCACATAAATCATTTACCCTCTTGGTTGATTAAAAGAACAAATATCATGGTAGCTTCAACACATGTTTGTTGAATAATTAATTAATTATGAAAATTCATTCAAAAAATAATAATGGTCCTAAAATAAATTGTAGTGTTATTAGTGATGGATTAGCAATTGATTGAAGATGTAATGGAAATTAATCAACATTAAATGTTTTGTTTGATATAGAATTGGGAGTTTGGAATTTGTACCATTACATGTGTTGCAACCCCACTTTGGCCAAGTGTGGGGGTGAAGCCCAACACTCCCAAAGTTGGGGATTTGGAGTTCTCCGGGACTCCCGAATGTTTAGAGTTCGACAACAAGGCCCAAAACACCTCGCATTGGGATGTTCTTAGTGTCATTGGAAAGGTCTTGAAGTGTAGATATCGAAATGGCCTCGCATTGGTCATTTGGACATCTGCAGCCCAAGTTATGGGCAAAAGAAGGGCCGGGAGTCAAATTGGCAATTTGACTCTCGACCACTAAAAGTCAAGAATCGACCTCTTCCCGACCTCCAAATTGAGAGTGCGAGATGTCGTTGGAAAGATCTCGGCGAGGGCTACAACTTTGGTTTAGACCTCGTTGCGATCAAACCCCGCAATTGAGAGTTATGAGCTCCCAAAGTCCCGGGGCTCCAACCAGGACAATTTCGGGACAAAAGAGCCATTTGGATGTAGCCTCGGCGGAGTGGCGCAGAGAATACTATATGGGGGAAGGTTGTGGCTTCCCCCGAGTCTAGGCCGTGGTGAGTCTTGTGGTCCAAAATGCCTGTGGCTTGTCCCAACACCCAAGGGTGTCCCGGTGTGCTAAGAGTCGGGAGCGCCTTTCGAGTCCCAACTTTCCACAACTACACTTTGGTGAACCCTCAAGTGGGTTCACCCCGGGACTTGGGAGTGTGTCACATGGTATTAGAGCTCAAGGTGAAGCTCGACTTTCTTCTTTGAGTGGTGATGGCACCCAAGAAGACCCGCAAGCCCCCACAAGACTCCATGTTGGAGGAGCCCGTCGAAGACCGAGTAGCCCCGCCCGAATCTATTGGGGAGGAAGAACCCATGCCCCAGGAGGACCAACATGAGCCCGAAAGTGAAGAGGAACAAAGGAGCTCGGTCCTATTCACCCAAGAGCAATTGGAAGTACTCCTCAAGATGGGTAAGCTCGACTTTGGTGAGTTGGTGGCGGCCCTCAAAACGGGAGCCGCCAAGGGTGAAAGGTTTCAACCGGCCAAGCTCAGGAATTTCGATGGTGCCCGCGACCGCAAGGTTGTGGATGTTTGGCTTGCGGAGATGGACGACTACTTGCATGCCGCCAAGGTTGGACAGAATTCCGCCGTGGAGTTTGCCCAATCCTACTTGAAAGGTTATGTCGCCACATGGTGGAAGACGGTCCGACAAGAGGAAGGGAATAACCATGGCTACACATGGGAGTTCTTTAAGGAACGCCTCGAGTCGAAATTTGTGCCAAGAAATTCCAACTACAGCTCTAGGTGCAAACTCCGTGACCTTATGAATGCCACGAATGAAAACTTGAGGCACTATGTGAGGGCTTATTCCGAGCTCATGCTTGAGATCCGGCACATGCACGAGTTGAATCGTGTGTGCCAATTTGTGATGGGGCTTCCAACTTGGGCCAAGCGAAAGCTTAAGTGAAAGCTTGAGGAGAGTTGGCCCGCCTCATTATCCGAGGCCATCACGAAAGTGGAGAACTTCTCGGATGTGGGGCGGAGTGACAAAACCGGGTTCAAGAAGGACAATAAGTTCCTTCACAAGAAGCCAAGGCATGAAGGAGAGTGGAATCGAGGGCAAGGAAGCCCAAACAAGGATAAGCCCAAACAATTCCAAGGCTCGGGGTTCAAACCAAAAAGGAGCTTTGTGAAGAAAAGGGCCCCTTCAAAGGGAGCCAACCCAAGGGAGATTTTGGAGCAAAACCCAAGGGAGCATGTTTCAATTACAACGAAGTGGGGCATTACTCCAAAGATTGCCCCAAGTCCAAATCCGGGGTTGGGAGCTCTAAGGTACTTGCTCTCAATGCCGCTTTAACCCAACCCGAATTCAACCGACTTATCTTCTTGAAGGGGAAGATTTCTAAGCGGGATATTTTATGTCTTTTGGACATAGGGGCCTCTCACAACTTCATAACTCGAGAAAGCACCACAAGGATGGAGCTCCACTTGGAGGAGCCCAAGGCACCCATTGAGGTGCATTTCGCGGATGGGGTTCCCCATCCAACTACGTTACAAGCAAAAAGAGTGCCTCTCCAAGTGGGGAATTGGAAAGGAAAGGTGGACTTGTTGGTTTCCACCTTGGGTGGAATGGAGTGCAATTTGGGAATGGAGTTCATCACCCAAAACAATGTGCTCATAGAAGGGCACAATAGGTTGGTTAGAATCCCATCCAAAAGTGGGATCGTGCGAGTCAAGGCACATGAGTTGCCTTGTGTGGGTGGTCCAACCATCCACTTTATGTTAGGAAAAGCTTGGAAAAGAGAATGCGTGGGAGGATTTGCCATGATGTGTGTCATGCGGGTGTTGGATGAGTATGAGCCCAATGAAATCACCAAGTTGGTGACTTCCGCCAAGTGCATAAGGTAAGTTTTGGAAGAGTTCCTGGATGTGATGCCCGATGAGTTGCTCGAAGACTTGCCCCCGAGAAGACGAGTTGATCATGCAATTGAAGTGATACCGGGAGTGGAACCTCCCGCCAAGGCCCCATATCGAATGAGCCATGAGGAGTTAAAAGAGCTTAAGGTTCAACTCGAAGAACTCCTCGCAAAAGGGTATATCAAACCAAGTAAATCACCATATGGGGCACCCGTCCTTTTTGTTCATAAGAAGGATGGGACTTTGAGGATGTGTGTTGATTATAGAGCACTCAACAAGGCAACGATGAAAAATCGGTATCCTTTACCTCGCATCGATGATCTATTTGATCGTCTCTTGGGAGCCAAGGTTTTTAGTAGGATTAATTTACGCTCGGGGTATTACCAAATTCGGATTGCGGAAGGGGACGAAGAAAAGACCGCTTGCCGCACAAGGTATGGCTCATACGAATTATTAGTGATGCCCTTTGGGCTCACCAATGCACCCGCCACATTTTGCACTCTCATGAATGACATTTTCTGCGAATGGCTTGATGATTTTGTGGTTGTCTACATAGACGACATTTTGATTTATAGTGGTTCCTTGGAGGAGCATGCGGAGCACCTTCGCAAGGTGTTCCAAAGGCTAAGGGAAAACAAGTTGTATGCCAAGCTCGAGAAGTGCGAATTTGGGGTGACGGAAGTGGACTTTCTTGGACATAGGATAACTCAAAAGGGCTTGATGATGGATGATCACAAGGTCAAGGCAATTTTGGATTGGGAGCCGCCCAAAGTCGGTTCCCGCCTTGAGGTCCTTCTTAGGATTGGCCTCCTACTATCGCAAGTTCATCAAGAACTTTGCAAAGTTAGCGGCGCCTTTGACAAACCTCTTGAAAAGGTCCGCCATCACTTATGAATGGGAAGAAGCATGCGACGAAACCTTTGGAACATTGAAGGGCATTTTGGTGAAGGTGCCGGTGTTGAAGTTGCCCGACTTTGACAAACTATTGTCCAACTATTCCTTTGCCGATAGCTCCTTGGCACCCACAAGGGTTGCATCTTGTGGAATTGGTGGGTGTGTCATGGGTGTGTTTAGACATGGCACAACATCATCAATGTCACTTGAAGTAGCACAAATATCCATCATGATGTGGGATGATCAAGATTCCTTAATTTTGCAAAGTTGCTGATAACATGAATTTATATCAAGAAGATATCAAAACAAATTTTGGAGTGGAGCCAATACAATTTAGGAGAACTTGAAGGAAGGAGTTTGGACTTTGAAGATTGTGGAACACAAATACATATCAAAACCTTCAAACAAAAATATACTCAATACCATACAAAATGTACATACATATATTTCAAACTTATGTATAATATAAAAGCTTGTATAATACTCAAAACATACATACATATGCAAGGTCCATCTTGTTCAGCCTTAACCCTAACCTTAAAAACCTAGGGAAAGAAATACTTTAACCCTAACTTTATAAACCTAATGAAGGAAAAAAAATCATTTCTTGAAGCGAATTGTTTGTGTAACCCCAATAAAACATTGAGTGTTGCCTTGAAAGATGGTGGATGGTATTTCTTAATTGCAATTGAGAAATTAAACAAGAATAATTTCCAAATGTTGAAATTTAGGTTTATGAGTTTTATGATGGGGAAAGTCTATTGGGAGTTCATAACCAGTGATGAGAAAGAACCTCCTTTCCTAAAAAACCCCACACAACAACAAATTCAAGACCAACAAAACTTGGCATCAAAATGTTAAAAAAATCTTATATTGGTTTTCTATGAATGTGTGAAATTTATAATTGTGCATATTCAAGATGTAAAATCACCCAAGTAAGCTTGAAATACATTGGTGAAGATGTATAACACCAATACACAAGCTTACAAAATGCAACTCAAGCAAGAGTTGCAAAACAAAAAGACGAACATCAACGATCATTCTATAAATATGAAAAAACTTACAGATGTCTTTGCATTTATAGGAGCCCCTATAATTAATGAAGATCTAGTGGCTATGATCTTGATGCAACTAAATTGGTGGAGGCCAAAACATTAAGGACAAACATTATAGTAATAACAACAAAGTTTTTGTATGAATGCATTCTTACCAAGTTTGGGTGTCCACTAACTATAATCACATATCAAGAGGTGCATTTTATAAATAATGTTATAAAACAAACATATCATTTTTTATTAAAACATGTCAATTCCACTACTTATTACACATAGGAAAATGGTTAAGCATAATCCACTAACAAGGTTTTTGGAACATCATTGATTAAGTTGGTTAATGAGAATAAAATATATTAGGATGACCATTTACCCATAGTCTTGTTTTTATATAGAACATATAAGGTAGCTAAAGGGTATACACCATACCAACTTGTTTATGGGTTAGATCCTTTAATGCCTACAAAATACATTCTACCAATAATTGGTAGTAACCACAAAAAAAGAAATCCGATGGTTTTAACAAGTAGGGTGTCAAAGTTAGAGAAGCTACATGAAGACATATTAAAATATGAAGTGAATCTAGGAATTCAACATTAAAATAGAGCTTTGTGGAATCAAATACAAAAATATGAAAAAACAATTCAAATTTTATGATTTTGTTTTGTGGTTTCTAAGGGGGAATAAGTCACATTTGGGGAAGTTCATTAAAAAATGGTTTGGACTATACAAAGTACATTACATGTTGCCTCACAATATAGTATTACTGGTGACACTAACTAACTTTGAACCTAATCCTATGTTGGAAAATACATACAAGTTAAAACCATACCAGTTTATTACATTTGAGGTGAAAATTTTTGAGGTATAGAAACCAATTTATTGGGAGGAACTACATACCATAAATCAACCATGGAGAAGAGTCTAGGAAGACAATGATCCGAATGAAGATGAAGATGACAAAGGAGCACCATTGTCACAACCCTAACTTTGGGTTCGTGACCAAGGCAAAGGGGTTGCAAGGGTGCGGGCCAAGAGGAAGCCCAGGAGTCACATCACATACTCTCGGGAGTGTAGGAGAGTGTGAGGGAATGAGCCTTCACACTCCCAAGGCAACTCGCACTTTAGGAGATGGAGTCTCGGTGGATTTCCGAAACTTCAGAGAGCGATTTGAGGGGTCAAAACTCCATGGCTTGTGACGTCCTTTTGTATCATTGAAAATCTCTTGGAACGTAGATGTCTGAAATGGGCTCGCATTGTTCATTTGGACATCTGAAACACAAGTTATGGCCAAAAGAAGGGCCATGAGTCAAATTGCCAATTTGACTCCCGACTAGAAAAAGTCGGGAATCGACCCGATTCACTTGGCTGCAGAAAACGTGCCATATACCGTTGGAAAGCTCTCGACGAGAGCTACAACTTTGCTTTAGACCGCACTTCGATCCAAGGTCTACTCACAAAGTTATGGGGCTCCAAAGTCGCAGGAGTCCTAGCTAGTTGGAAAAAAGCCATTTGGATGTGGGCCCCGTGGAGAGGTCCAAAGTATACTATAAGGGGGAAGGTGGTGGCTTCCCCCAAGTTCGGGCCGTGGTGAGTCTTGTGTGTCTTTGTTGCCCATGGCTCGTCCTAGCACCAAAGGTGCTCCAACTATGTACTAACCACTTTGTGTGGGTTGTGTGCAGGCCTGTGTGAGTGAATAAGCTTGTTAACTCTTCCTAGTCCCATCCCGGAGCTCCAACACGCCCCTCTACCCCTCAAAGTGTTGTGAGCTAGGGAGCGTGCCCCGACTCCTCCCTCTTCCGTTGTCCTTCATTTGGACTCACATTTGAGTCCTTCAAGGAGTTGGGAGTGCGTCAACCATGACTACCATGGATTAATAATGAAAAACTAGTGATCAAAACCATAAATAAATTTGATGATTCACCAATAGAATTAGTTGATTCAATAATTAAATGGTTGACTTTACTATTTAGGTGGAATATATTTCAACACACATGGCGGAAACAATGATGGATGACAATGGTATATGGACGAATGAAGAAGATTAAAGTGCATCCAAACCACTAAGGGATAGTAATTGCTTCCACATGGATGTAAAGGAACAAGGCCATCAAGAAATGAACAAGGTGCTTAAAAAAATGAACATGTAATACAAAAATGGCGGGTGGCCCTAAACAAAAAAATGGGAGGAGGGAATGAAAGTTGAACTTTTTTGCATTTGAAGTTGTTCCAAAAGGATTTTGTGTTTTACAATTTGTGTTGTAGCATGAGTGAATGAACTTGTAAAGATCCAAGATTCTAATGATGAAAACGAAAAAAATGTTGGTGTAGTCCATAAATTCATTGAAGCAACAATAGAAGTTGGTGAAACCACCAAAATCACACAAAAGGAGGTTTAGCCATAGATGGTAGGTCACAACAATTCATGCTTCCATTATCATCTCAATTAGGTTTGGAAAACTTACTAATATTTGTACCAAAAGATAGAAAAAACCTTTGATGGAAAATGGACCAGAAGATTTTAGCAAAGAGAGGAATTAAGATTCCAAATGAAAACAAATATTTTTTTATTCTAACCAAATAAAATTATTTTAAGCAGGTGGAAAGATTGGAGATGTGGAAGAAGATGGGAGAGGTAGAAGAAGCCTAAGCTAGTAAGGTGGGGTTGGTCACATTACTGGCCATTGACTAGAAGGAACCTGATCATGATGCATTGGTAGAATTCTAGAATACATTTGTGATCAAAGGATTAGAGATCTATTTTGGTAGGAGAAATATAATGTATTTCATTAGTAAACAATTGATAGCTAATGCATTCAATGTTTGTTAGAGTGGTTATAATAAAAATCCCAAAAGACAGGTAATCAAAACATTAACAAAAGAATTGTTGTTCAAACATGACATCAAACCTCCATATACCAATGTAGATTAATGGAAAAAATAAAAAAGTGTGAACTACAATGATATATGTGATTTACAAGAGGGAAAAGGTAAATTACATGAACAATAAAAATGCCCTAACATTCATGAAAGTAAAGGAGGGAATTAAGGTAAATTGGGCATAGATTTTGTTCAATAATCTATGTAGTGAGGTAAATAGATGGACAAATATGCAAGAGAAAATGCAAGCAAGTGAAAGCATGAAGAAAAAAAAAATTATATCATTCAGCACTGGTTCTGGAAAAATTCTTTAAGTATTTGTTTCAAGAGGATTTAGAGGGTACATAAAAAAAGACAACATATATTTAGAAAAAGTCCAAGATGTCTAAGGAGGAGTTGCGTCAAGTTTTTGACAATAGTAGGGGAATAACAAGGGGATCTCCAAGATCTATGCGGGAAAAAAAAACACATTTGAGGTTGGAGAAGGCTCAAAGCAACGGAAGAAGTCACAAAAGGATGTTAAACCTCATAAAGTCATGTGCAAAAGTACCAAACACTACTGGAATTCCTATGTGTTTTTACTATAAATTTTGGTTAAAAAAAACCCATCTTGGACTAGTCATTTTGAACTTGTCCATTGTGATTGGGCCATGTATTTTTTGACCAATCCTAAGTTGGCATTTTTGACTAGTCATTTTTGACTGGTACTTTGATTAGTCAATATAATAATCAAATGAATTTTTGACTCGTCAAACACTATTTTGATTAGGCAAATGCCATGTGGCATTTAAATAATGGCCACCCAAGTTAAACCACGTGGCATCTAAACATTGACCAACTAGGCTATGCCACATGACATTTAAACATTGGTCATTTAGGCTATGCCTCATTTAAACATTGGCCATCTAGGCTATGCCACATGGATAAAACCTAAATAACCTAGTTTAGACCTAAAATTAAATACCTACTCCTAAGGTCCTTATCTTTTAGGAACCTACAACCTAAATTCTTAGGTTTAGGTCTAGGAGCTTATAACTAGCAACTAGGTATAAAAGCCTAAAGTAGGCTAGGGCAACTAAGCTATGAACTTTACTAGGCTTAAATGTACACCACCTAAATTAAGCCTACACCTATATGACCTAGGTAGGAAAATCCTATTTCATTTTGAATTTGGCCTTTAAGGTTGAGCCTTTTCAATTGGTTCATCCCAAGTGACTGTCCTTTTTAAAATATTTTTTTATGTCTTGGATGCTTATGGTGCATTTATTTATATTGTTCATCATTTGGAAAGGATGATAAACAATATGGGACAAACTTTTGGGAAGGAGAAACATTTTTATGTCTACACAACACTAGAACCTTTTAATTCGCACAACATTAGATGTTTTTGGAATGTGTGTGGAAGGGTATATAGAAGAACTAAAGGAATAAGTTAGTAAGTCATTAGTAGTTTAGGCATTACAAAGTTGTAAACTTGCACCTGGAAATTCTTTTGCAAATCAATGGAATGCAAAAAATCTAGGTCTACCATATTTTGTCAAATATCTTGCCATTATATATGTAATTTATTAAAGGGAGAAAGTATAATATTTTAGCAACAAAAATGCTATTACATTGGTGAGAGCAGAGAAAGGGTAGAAGGTAGATTGGACACAAATTATATTCAATAGTTTGTGTAGTGAACTGGATAGGTGGTATAAATATGTTAAGGATAGTAAGGGGGATAAGAAAGATACATGTCAATCTGCCTAGGTATTGGCAAAAATCTTTCAATATTTGTTTATGCATCAAAAGGACAATCCATAAAAACCACCAGTTAAGGTTAAAAGAACCATGGAGGAAATGCATATAACACTAGAGAACATAAAAAAGTTGCAGCACATTCTCCAAAAAGTGTTCTCAAAAGGAAAAATAGAGTTGAGGAAGGAGGAGCCTCAAGCTTAGGAGTGAAGAAGGAACATGAAAACACAAATTTGAAGGCACAAAAAATGATGAAGGGCAAAGTGGAACCATTTGTAATACCAACAATGGTAAGGGCAGAGTCACCAATGGTACGTGTAGTTAGACAGTCTATATCAATACCATAGATGACATCTCCACATGAAAAACAATCAAGGGACCAGGGGCAAGAGATACCATAGATGACATCGCCACAAAAGAGATAGCTGTAGGAGCAGAACCAGGGAGTTAAAAAGGAACATAAGGTTTCTAGAAGGTGAGGAACATATGCATTTTGAATGGGATGTATGTGAAGTTGGTTGGAAACCATTTCAAGTTAAAAACATTTACAACAACATTTGTAGTAAAAACAACAACAAACACATGAAGGTTTATAGGCTACTGAACTGCAAACATAAAGAATGGCAACACAACTTGCTTTTGAAAAGTTTAGACTAGCAGAACTACATGTACCACCTACACTAGTAGAAATCAGCTAAAATGTAACCACTCCATTTATGATTACATGCGACTTATAGTTATTTGTGACTAGATTCAGAAATATTTGCAACTACAAGACCAAATTTAAACTATTTTGGTCATTCTCACAACTATGATGCAATTATTATAAATTTCATCCTATTAGTTTGATCAATTTTACATTTATTTTCATCCATTAATAGGTTGATATGTCCCATTAGTCACAATACTCACCAAATTAGTTACATCCTAAAGGTATTCTATAATGACAAAAGGTTGTATTTTAATGTATGTACTATATATATATAATATGCATACATATGTATATTGTTCATATAATGAATCTCAAATTTAATATTTGAACTTTGAATTTTTTATTCAAATCTAAAAATTGATATTTCAATTATGAAAAATATTGTTTCAATTTTAAAAATATATATTAGAATTTGGAACTTGATATTGAATCTGAAAATTATTATTTCAATTGTTTAAAACATTATTTGAATTTCAAATTTTTGATTTGAATATGATATTTTCAATTTAAATTCAAAAAGGGTTATTTGATCTAAAAACTGATATTTGAATTCTAAATTAATATTTTCAAATCCAAAAATTAGTATTTCAATTTAGAAAAATATTGATTGATTATTAAAAATGACATTTTAGTTTTTAATATTTTTATATGAATATGAAATTTTATATTTCAACTCTGAAAATTTTGCATTTAGATTTTAAATAATCATTTGATTTCAACCTGAAATTTTAATTCCAAATTATTATTTTGGATTCTCAAAATTAATATTTCTAGTCTGAAATTATTAGTTGAGTACAAAATGGACATTTCAATTTTGAATATTGTTATTTGAATATGAAAATTGACATTTCAATTCTGGAAATTATTATTTAAATTCAAAAAAATTATTTGATCTAAAAATTTATATTTGAATTCTAAATTATTATTTTCGAATCAAAAAATTAGTATTTCAATTCAAAAAACTTTATTGAGTCTAAAAGTCGATATTTTGATTTAAAATATTTTTATTTGAACTTGAAATTTGATATTTGAATTCTGAAGTTTTAAAATTCAATTTAAGGAAATTATTTGACTTGAAAGTTGAAATTTGAATTCCAAATTATTATTTTGGATTGTTGAAATTAAATTTTCAATTCAGAAAATTATTAATTGAGTCTTACAATGGACATTTTAATTTTGAATATTATTATTTGAATCTGAAAATTGACATTTCAATTCTGAAATTTGTTATTTAACTTCAAAAAAACTTATTGGATCTAAATTTTGATATTTGAATTCTGAATTACTATTTTGGAATCTTAAATTATATTTTAATTCATAAAATTATTGATTGAGTTTTTAGGGTTTTTTCTATTAATGTTATCCATAATAAATAATTTTTATAAATTTTTATAAATTTTTATATTTATTAAATCTAAATTACACTAAATAATTATTGTTATAACATATATTTGTATATTATCTTATTTATATTTTTATATTAGAAGAAAATAATTAATGTAATTAATGTGACATTACTTTAAAATCATTACAATTACTTTAGATAATAATTAAATAGTATGTACATAATTATTTTCTAATTGAACATAATTATTCAAACTCTGTAATTTATAACTTTAAATTAAAAATTTGGAAACATTATAGTGTAGTTGAAATAATTATTTTACTGATTTTAATTTCACGAATTATTGTATAATAATAATAAAATTTATGTGATTCATCATCTATAATAAATATTTTATAATAATTATGAAAATTAATGTTATGTTGAACAAATTATTGTATTTATAGTTAATAATTACCAAGAGAAAAAAATTACTTGACCTATAGTAATTTTTACAACAATAAATGTAAGTATACAATAAATAATGTAATTAGTCGAATAATACTTTTTAAAAAATTCGTGTAAGAATTTACTTTCTAATTGCAATTGTTAATTTAATACTTATAATTTTAACATAAATATTTAAAATCTTTAAATTATAGTCATTAAATAATTTTTACATTAATTATATTATATATAATTCGATCAGATTCTAAAAGGTAATAAAACATTTTAAATATTTTAGTTATTTAATTATTTATGAATTATGTATTAATAACTTGTGAGTGACTAGATAGTTAGTTTGTTAAATATTAAGATCTTGTTGCTTATTTAAATAGTTGATAATGTATACTTTATAATTTAAATATATGTAAATTTAATCATTATTAATTAAATTATTATCTAATTATGTAGTATTTGAATTGTTAGAAATCTAAAAACTAAGAAAGTAAGGCATGAAGAAAGTTTTAGAATTACAAATTAGTTTATGAGAGATTTGCAACTTCAAAATTTATCCCATATTGTTTGTTCTTCATTACTATTTTGAAAACTATATAAATAAAAGGGTGTGGTCATCTAATTTCACATTAAGAAATTTGTGCACATGGGATGAACCAATTAAAAAGTTCAATCCGAAACAAAAAAAAAAATGCACATTTCTAAAGTATTTACCTTCCCAACCTACATATCTACCTAGTTAAGTAGGTACCTAATTTGACCTACCCACCTAGGTCGACCTATGTACCTACCTATATGAATAAGTATTTAACCTAGGAAGGTATAACCTACCTATTTATTTTTTTACCTAAATAGGTAGGTTGGTACGTAGCCTAGGTTTGTATGCACCTATTTATATATACCTATCTAGGTACCTACCAACCTAATATTAATTTTTTTAAAAATTATTCCACGTGGCATATTCACATTGGGCCATGTGTCATAATATAATATCATCCAAGTATTTGAATAATTGAACATCTTAGATTATTTCAAAATATATAATTATAATTATAATTATAATAATAATTATTATTATTATTAAAACACGTGGCAACACATCATTTGCCTTCAATTGTGACCAAAATAGTTGCATCTTAGTCACATGTGACAATACATATATAATGGAGTCAAAGGATGAAATGTATTTGTTGACTTTTTCTTTCATACAATATCTTTTGTCATTTATGCCTAATTTATCACGTACGACTTGTTTTAGGTGACTAAAAGGATTTTAGTTGCAAAGTGTTTCTTGCGACTAAAATTTAATCACAAAGACTAGTTGAAAATACATGTTTTTCTTCTAGTGCTAGTAGGCCAAAATCTGCAAAAGGATTCCCATTTGAATTTCAATTTGGGGAGAAAAATCGTATAGGAGTTGGGATCATCTGCAAAAGGATCTTGAAATCTTACAACACAAACAAGTACACCAAAGTCTATGGAGGAGGTAGCTATAGAAGTAATGAAAGTAGATAAGGTAATTGAGTTATTTCAGACCATGGTAATTGTGAATATGAATATGGGGAATTTGATTCTAGAGGTAAACATTTTGAATAATAGATTAGTTATGGGGGAGAAGGAGAAGGAAATGTTACATGAGGAATTAAATAAGGAAAAAAAGTTCCAGAAGGGGTATAACATAATGTGGAAATATGGAGGAAGAATAGGATAGAAGCTAAGTAGAAAAATAAAGTGATCACTAAGAAACTTTAGGATGAGAATGAAGAGCTCAAGGGTAGCACAACACAATTGAAAACACAAGATGAAGAATTGCATAATTTAAGGTAGAAGGCTAAAATTTAGGAAACCATAGAGAGGAAGTGGACAAAAACACAATTTCTTCATAAGAAACAACAAGAGGTTTTGGATAGTTAAGTGAAAGCACTAACTAAATAATAGAAGGAGAAGGAGAATGTTTTGACATATTTGGAATTGATACATTTGAATAATGTATCTTTGTTGCAATTTAAGGAGCTTAGAAAAAAGATAGCAAAGGTAGAAAGAAAGTAGTTAATGGAGGACAAGGAGTATTAAAAAACTCTACAACACCTACAAGCACAGTTGGAAAGGGCACAAGAATAAAGGAAGAATTTGAATCCAACTAATATTAATAAAAGATTAGAGGATTATGAACAAATGTTGCAGTATTATACATCGATGAGGATGAAAAACAAGATGAAGGACTCTAAAGCATAATTTGAGGAATGGTAGGAGGTTGCAAAGGAATATTTTACAAAGGAGTTTGAGAAAAAATGGCTCAGCATAGAGCTGATGAAAGAATTTAGAGGTACAAGTTGGAAGCTTATAAAAAAAAAAAGTTCTAAATTTCATTTGTGGCAATCCAACAAATACAAAGGTATGAGGCTAGGATGAAGAGACAGAAGCAGGGCTTAGTGGGACAACTCAGGAGGAGGAGATACAAATTAAAGAATCACAAGACCTCAAAAGTGGAATAGTTTAGGAGGAGGAGGTACAACCAAAGATACCACAAGACCTTAGAGGAGGGGGTCAAGAAGAAAAAAAACCAAAAGGAATTTTGGAACATGAAAAGGTGGAGGTTATTCTAGCACTAGAAGAAGAAATATCTAAGATACATGATTTGAACATATAACCACAGACTAGATTGATGGGGGAGGAGATTGAAATTGTAGAGCAAAACATAGATATAGAACTAGTGGTTTCTATGTACATTAAGATTATAACATTGTGGTAGAGGAAATAGATGTTTACAAGGATATAGAATGTTATCATTTCATTTCTATCATTTTACAAGGATTTCGAAGATGGAATCCAAAGTATAGAAAGGGTAACGTTAAGGGAGTAAGCCGAATATGTGATTCATGATGAATAAGGCAATTAGGATAGGGGCTAATTAGGGAGCTTTGTTGGTTTGAATTTGGAATTTTTATTGTTTTGGATCACAATGATGTGACTTGGGATGGTTCACAAGGGGGAAAGTTTTGGAAAACAAGGAGGAGGAGAGGAAGATGAAACAAGGAGGTTTTTTTGGAGGAACTAGAGGTATTTGCAATAGAAAACCACAAACTTTGTTTTGAAATAACATAGATTTTAAATGTTGTTTTGGGATTTTTTTTCAACAAAACATGGGATTACGTTGTAATTTGGATTCATGTTTCTAGTAATACATAGAAGCACATACTTCTACATAGGATTATATGTTCATCTTTTGTGTGAATTTTTCGTAATGTTAGATTATGATGAAATGAATTGTAATCTTGTTTTTGGAGTTTTTTGTGATGTATTCTGAAGTGCATATTCTGGTTATATGCAATAACCATGAATCTGATGTTGGAATGAATTGTAATGTTAAGTTTGTTTAGACTTTAAACAAAAATAATGAACATAGGCATGTGAAATGCAAATATGTTGTTACAATAATGTGAAATGTTTTGCATGAATTTAAATTTCACTTCTACCAATCCTTTCTTATTAGTATGTAGTTGTAAAGGCTAGTCACAAAACCCAAAATGTGGTGTGTGTGTGTATAATCAAGGGGATCTTGCCATGAAAATCCACCTCAAGATAATTTAACTTGATGTTTTGAACATGGATACCAATATTGGGTTGTGACAATAATTAAGTGACATGTTAACTAGAAACTATGATAGAGTACAAAATATAATGTAAAAGTTTAGATCTTGCCATGTTTCATTTTTGCATAAAGTGTGATCCGTCATGATTTATGTTCACCCACACTATAAAGTTCATTGCCTAATTGCATATTTGTCCATGTGTAATGCCTACTACAAGACAATAACAATTAATTGTTAATATTAGTCTAGTGTTATGAATCGTGCCAACAATTCTTCATGAAAATGAGAAAATTGTTGGTCAACATTTCAACTACTTCCTTGACATATAATGTGGCCTAATGTATGCAGTATTTTCCATGATGACGGAGGCAAATGTTGTAAATCCAATAGAAATTCTTGCAAGGAGAAAATTTATGACCTTGCTTGCTAGGCTTCATTGAGTTCCAATATAGATAAGTGTAATTTGATCCTTGACAAATGCAAACCACATATGAGTTCCTCTTGTTTGCACATGGCAAGCTTTCTCAAATAAAGGTCTTCTAAATTCATCAAATGTTAGCACCAACATTCAATAATTCTACACTATCTTGTCATTTTTTGTTGTCGTTGTTCTTACGATGTCGTTTAACCTTAATTCCCTTTCATTTTTTTTCATGCCCCCACGGAGTAGGAATCTTTTTCAAGTGGGTTACATGCCCACTCGTTTTCAATAACCATATGGGTGTTTGGATCTGTAGTTAACAAATCAAAACTTGCATGTGTGAGATCTTTAACTTCCAATTGAATAAGCATGTCCCCATTGCAACCAACCATAATTTTGGATGAACAAGTCTAAGGTGTTGCACATCTTTGAATACATAAGATTTCACCTCCATGAATGTTTTTTCCTTCTCCTTCCATGTCATCTATCTACAGTTTTTATCGTATTATGATGTTCTTCATTTGCAAAATTTGTATCGTCATCTTCTCCATGGTTTTATTTATTTTTCCTATTCATGCAAACCATAGTTCCTTTTCCCTTTCCAAGCCTTCCACCTTATGCTAATATTCTATTAATGTTTTTTAATATGCATGGTTCGTTTCATTCCATGCTTCCTTCTTTTTTAGCTCTTGACATTCATGTTGTAAAGCTTTCCATTCCACCATCCTCTTCTTCAATTCCTTATTTTTTATGGTGACCTCCAACATCTTTGTGCATTGACTCTTTCCTCCATCTCTGTCTTTTATTTTTTCCAATTTGTTGTATTTTTTTGTACTCCACATGTCCTTCCTACTCCTACTTTATTTGCTTCATCAATTCTTACTTTCCCCCTTCCATTGTGGTCAACCTAATGTTTAAAGATTGAATTTCCAAGTCCAAATTACCCATCTTCAAACTTATAATTGCCATGGCTTGAAACATTTCAATAGTCTTATTACCTTTTAACACCTCCTTTGCTAGTTTTGAACTGCATATTTAGGGGTCAAATTTTGTGGGGTCTCTACTTTAAAAACATCTTCTAATGAAATTCCCTTGCCCTTCATCTATAAGCCCATATCCATATCCAACTTCTACCCTCGTGATGATCCCGATCTACTATGTGGTAGTACTATAATAGGTGGCTTAAAATTATTTGAATGTTGATCATAATATAACCATCTATGGTTCTTAAGATGGATGTGGTTATGTGAGTTGTACCTCCATTGGAACTTCCTCATGGACCTCCATGTAAACATGAAAATCATACAAATTGTCCATTGCATCATATTGCAGATGTTCATGTTGCTCATGTAGTGTTGTTGCCACTTGAGGTGATCTACTCCTTTTTTATTTAGTTTTCCTTTCTTGTTCCTATTTTGAGCTATGATCTTTGTGGTTTGGATGGGATATGTTTGGTTACCACTCTTGGAGCTATAATTCCTATTGGTTTCACTACTAGAATTCCGATTTTTTCAGACTAACCAAGTTGACTAAATGGGTATTTTTTATTAAAAGACATGTATTTTTTACTAGAGGCCAAGGGCTTGAATGATAATGGGTATTTTATTGACTAATCAATTTTACTAGAATGACTGATTTGACAATTAGTCAAATTGAACATCTAGTCAAATTGGACTTAAAAATACACCTAGTCAAATTGGTTAGTGGTCTAGTCAATAAGACCACCGATCTAGTCAAATTGGCAAGTGCCCAAATCAATAAGGACACCTATTATATTCAATCAATAAGGTTTAGTCAAAGCGGCCAATGGCCTAGTCAAAAGGTCCAATTACAAATTATAATATTAATTGGGTATCTTGGGGACTACATTTAATATTTTGATTATGTTTGACCAATTTGAAAAAAATTAGAAAATGTAAAAGTTACTTAATCATAACTAAATGAATCATGACCAAATTAATTATGATTAAACTAATTATATGTATGGTTTATCTAACTATGCTTAAATTGATTATATTGAAATTATTATGGCCCAACTACCTATGAAAAAACTAATTAATATTAAAATATATCATAATTAATCTAACCATGGACAATTTAACAATAGTTGGTTTACCCTTAGTAAGTTTAGCTATGATAATTAATTTATCATAATTAATTTAACCATGGTTACTATAAGCATAATTAAATTACCTATGTTTATTTTTTAAATATTATTATTTTAGCCTAATAAATTTAACCATAATCAATAGGCCCATAATTAATTTAAAACTACGTTTTAATTTGCCATGGTTGGTTTTGCCATAATTATTTCATCCATGTTTATTTTAATCAAAATTAATTTTTGCCATAAAATATTTTTTCATTACTTAGTTTAACCATATTAACTTTATTAGTTGTTGTTAGTTTAACCGAATTTATTTACTCATGGTTAGTTTAACCATTTATAATTTAGCCATTTAAAAATCTCCATAATTATTTGAATAATTTTAGTTTTAGCCATAATTATTTCATTCATGTTCATTTTTGTCATAGTTAATGTTTACATAATTGGTTTTACCATAAAATATTTATTCATTAATTTGTTTAGCCATATTAATTTTACTAATGGTTAGTTTGGCCAAATTTATTTACTCATGATTAGTTTAACTATTTTCAGTTTAGTTTAACTATTTTCAGTTTAGTTTAACTATTTTCAGTTTAGCCGTGTTTACTTTTGCGATAAATATTCTAACCATTTTGATTTTATCCATAATTATTTCATTCATGCTTATTTTAGCCATAATTAATTTCTAAATATATAGTTTTGGCATAAAATATTTATTCACTAGTTAATCTAACCATATTAACTTTATTAATAGTTATTTTAGCCAAATTTATTTACTCATGATTAGTCTAACAATTTCTAATTTAGCCATGGTTAATTTTGTCATAATTATTTCATCATGTTTATTCTAGCCATAATTCTTTTTTGCATAATTGGTTTTTCCATAACATATTTATTTGTTAATTAGTTTAGCCATATTAACTTTATTAGTGGTTAGTTTAACCATTTTTAGTTTAGCCATGGTTAATTTTACCATAAATATTGTAACCATTTTGATTTTAGCCATAATTAATTTCTACATGGTTGGTTTAACCATAAAATATTTATTCATTAGTTAGTTTAGCCATGGTTGGTTTAACCATAAATTATTTATTCTTTAATTAGTTTGGCCATATTTACTTTACTTCTTATTAATTTAGCCATATTTATTTTATTCAAGGTTGGTTTCACCATATTTATTTAAATAAAGGTAATTGAACCACAATTAGTTTAGTCATGGTTATTTTTCCATAATTATTTTTTAATTTATGGTTTTTTAGCCATTATTAATCTAATAATCATTAAAATTTCCAGAATTACTTTAGTTGTGGTTGATTTAAACATTATTTTTACCAATCTTTTTTTTTGTTGTAATTAATTTTTCCTAAGTTAAATTAGCCACCTATTTAACTTATGTAATGTAAGTATGTGGCTAAATAATTTTAATACAATTAGCTTACATGTAGGTGTATTTATTTGTACATACCCTACCATACTCCACCTATTTACCTATATTTTAGCCTATAGGTAACCTAGCTATATAAGGTAGAGTAGGCCATTTATATACCTATGATAAATTATTAGTTGGTCAAATAGTTATTTACCTAAAATACACTAATGATGTGTAAGTAAATAGTTAAATATTAGTTATTACAAATACATTGTTTATAATATATAATGAATTAGGTCAAATTTGTAAGGATTAATTATAATTTGGTTGTAATTATCAATCAACAATATAATACATTATAATTATTTTAATATTTTATATAATTCAAGGATTTAAAATATGGCTGTAATTATTAATTATAACTAAATAACTAGACATTAATTATTATTATTTTAAAAAATAACTTAATTAACATACATATTTACCTACCTCTTTATTTATTTATTTACTTAATTTATGTATCTTACATAGTTATTTAGTTGTTTGTTGATTACATACACCATATACTTATGCCCAAGTAAATATCTACATCCTTGATCAAGAATGTGTTCAAAAATTCCACTGGGCATTGATGCTTCCCACCCCATCACAAACAAAGGAACAAGTCTTGCTTTAGAAGCCCAGTTTTCTTCCATAGTAATATCCTTCTAGTTCTCCATTTGCTCTATATGTTTGTCATAGTTTCATTTCATCCGTGTCCACATGAAATGCTCAAGATCTATAATTTTAACCTTTTTCCATAAGTGTAGCTTTGTCTTCACTAGCGCTTCCGCTTCACACTGCTCCATTTCCATCAACCTTTGTTGTGTTTCTGCCATTGTCTACACCTTTGTGGTTTACAGTACTTTCAACTACACTTGTGTGAATAGTTGTTCTTCTTGCACAACAACATTTTTTCCCCTTACATCCTTTTGCACTATTCGTGCCTCCACAAAATGATGTTCCTAAGCTTCGTCTTCTTCTAATTCTTCAATGCACACTAGATCTATTGATGTAGCTCGTGGTTTTGTTTGTTCTTTTACACGCTAACATCATTTGCTTATGTGCAAAAACTCAATTGTAGATGTTCTAATTATATTTATGTCTTGAATTATCATATGTGCAAACTATATCCTCTCATTATACGCTTTCCCTTCTGCACATTCCGAAGATGATGATGAATGCGACGGTGACTTTATAGCCAACAACTGAATATTCAACATTCTTATCTTTTACTCTTCTCAACTCCTCTTCCAATTATATTCTTCTCAATAATTCCACTTCCTCCTCTTGCCTTCATTTGTGTTCACTCCTTTGAGCTTCCTTTTCCCTTGTTATTCGTTGTAGTTTTTCAATTATACTCTATGCATTCATATTGTTGTGAATTCCCATACTTGGAAAATGCGCACAATTTCTAGCAACAAATGCAAATTGCTTTTGACAAATACCTCGTTTTTTCTTGTCCTTTAACATCCTGCCCATCATATTCATTTTTTCATATGCTCACTATATTTTAATTAACACATGAACTTCAAAATTAATACAACCCATCACTATAAGTTTATGTGTCCCTTTTACAACCACGTGGAAACATTTAACATCATCATTATGAATGAATGTTGTAGATTTCATTTTCTGATTACTCCACATCCGTAATCACCTTACATTATTTGTACTAACTCCATTTCGTTTGCCTTGTACACCTTTTGTTGATTGTGCCCATTTATACGATGATTGTGAAAACACTTTTAATGATTGTACCAATTTCTTTGCTAATTGTGCCCATAATTTTGATGATTGTGCAATTACTCTTGATGACTAAGAGAATACTACTATTGGTTTAGCTAATACACCTAACATATCATCTATAGATTTTTGCATCCCAAATCTCGCACTAATGTAATTTTTTTTTTTTGTAAATTGAAAAAAAAGATTGCGTTCACTGCTAAATTTGTGATCTATTCTTTATTTTCATCATTTTTTATATGTGGTTTCTGTATTTGACATTCTTCATCATCCTCCTTTGTGTTAGAATTCACCTCCTAAACTCCACCTACACTTTATTCCCAATAGATTGTCATCTACCCATTCTTTTTTTTAAACTTTAGTTTTCATGTATGTATAAGGTTTGAGCTTATTCACATTGACCAACATAAGGTTAGTTCCAAACTTCTCAATAGCCACCAATAACATTATGTTATTTAACAACACATATTATAATATGTATAGTCCAAACCATTGCATAATAAACTTCCTTAGGTGTCACTTATTGCCCTTTGGAAACCACAAAATATAATCACCAAAACTAAACTACTTTTCTAGATTCTTTTGTTGACTCCATAACGCTCTATTCCACTATTGAATTCCTACAATTTCTGCAACTTGCATTCTAGTTTCTTGCAACTTTTTGAATTCTGTAATTCTACTCGTTAAAATTCTCGTTAGAGTATTGTTTCTCTCATCTCCACCAACAACTAAAACGATGTACTTTGTGGGCATTACTGAATGTAATCCATACACTAATTGATATGGTGTATACCATGTTGTTACTTTGTATGTAGTTCTATAGGAAAACAACACTATAGATAGATGTTCATCCCAATCTGTTATATTTTCATTAATTAATTTGGTCAACAATGTCGCAAATACCTTGTTTGTAGACTCAACATGCCCATTCCCCTAAGGACAATACGTTGTAGAACTCACATGTTTCATCAAAAAATGATCTGTCAAATATTTGATGGCATTGTTAATAAAATGAACTCTTTGATCTATGATTATAATCAAAGGACATCCAAACATGGGTTAATATGCACTCATACAATTTTTTTGTTATGATTGTTGTTGTATTAGTTCTCAATGCTTTTGTTTCCACCCACTTAGTAACATAGTATGTGGCAACAATAATATATTTGTTTCTTGTGTATCCCCATGTTAGCTTAATTGGCCCCACAAAATCAAGTCTCCATTTCATAAATGGTTCCTCTAGAAGACTTGTGACCAACTTTGTAAAACTTTGAGTTGCCAATCTTCATGTTCTTTGACATGCATCACAAGATTTGCAGTCATCATGCATGACCTTGTACATAGTTGGCCACCAATATCCAACATCCAATATCTTCTTTTGCGTTATTTTTGTTGCAAAATGCCCTCATGAAGGTCCTTCATGCAATTCTTTCATCATCATCTGTACATCTATTGTTGTCAAACATCATCATAGTCTATTGTCTTGGCCCATTTCATACAATTCACCATTCTTTATTGTAAATTGTTCTACTCCCTTGACCAACCTCTATTTTTATTGCATCGATAATGTGCCCTCAATTTATTCTGTTTAAAATTTTTTTTTTACATCATTCAACCACTTAGGCCTTGTATAAAACAAATTTGCATTTGTGGTTTGATCAGGCACACTTGTGGGTTTTGTACTATCTGATAATATTGACAATGCATTTGCTATTACATGAGTTCTACTTGGCTTATACATTATTGTGAAATCATATTTAAGGAAAAATAACAACCATTTAGCTATTCTCCTTGAAACCTATGGTTTGTTGACCAAATAGACCAATGACGTATGATCTACATAAAAGACAAACTTATTGCCCAACAAATAATGTCCAAACTTATGCAAAGAAAAAACCATTGCTAAATCTTCTCTTTCTGTTGTGTTATAATTTTGGTCTACTCTGTTCAAAAGACTAGAAGCATACACTATTGGTTGATCCCTCTTCCTTGTTACATTTTGAGACAAACATAGCCCCCACAACTAACAAGGACACATCTATATGAACATGAAATTCCACTTGCCAGTTTGGTGGTATCAGTATCGGTGTTTTAATATACTTTTGTTTAATCAATTCCTAGGCCTTTTGACATTCCTTTGTCCAAAGAAAAGTCTTTCTCTTTCTGGTTAATTTAGTGATAGGTGCCATAATCGTAGCAATGTTTTTAATAAAACATATGTAAAACTATGCCATCCCATTGAATACTTGAATTTGTTGGGGATTCTTAGGTGGTGGCATGTTTATGATTACCTTGTATTTTTTTTGGATATGATAGTTTCCCTTCTTTGGAAACAATAAAACCCAAAATCATCCCTAAAAATACTATAAATGCAGAATTGTCTAGATTCAGACTAATGCCATGTTTTTTACACTTTTGAAAACATAATATGAACTTCTACAAATGACTCTCCATGTCATTATACACTGTAAAGTCATTTAGAAATATCTTCATAAAATTGTCCAAATACTCTTTGAATGTTTTGGTCATGGCTTTTTGATATGTTGGAGGTCCATTTTTAACTCCAAATGGCATCAACCTCCATATAAAAGCCCCCCTAGTTTGTAACAAATGCAGTCTTGTATCTATCTTTTGGAACTATAGATATTTAATGATACCCTAAGTATCCATTTAAGAAGGAATATGCCTCATACCCTACTACTGTGTTTAGTACTTCATCTATGAAAGGTAATGGGTATGGATTTTTTTTTGTGGCTATATTTTTCCGAAATTTATATAAGTTTTTAGCTTGCCATTTTTCTTAGGTACTATTACAATGGGTGACAACCATGTAACTTCTTTTATAGATTTAATGAATCAAACTGCTAACAACTTATTTATATATTGTTTAACTATTGTAGCATAGTTTGGATTTAATTTGTATTTGGCTTGATGTGCCAACAATATAGTAGTGTCCAACTCAATTTTGTGTTATGCTAGCTCCGGTGGAATCCCTTTCAAACTTTGTATGTCCATGCAAAAACATCTTTGAATTCCTTCAACAATTGTTCCACTTCTAACACCTTGCATGTTTCTAGTTGTGCATTAACCTTCTTATTCAAGGGTAAATGTTCAATGTATATGTCCAAATACATTTCAAGCTAGGACTATGATACCCATTGGTGGCCACAAAATGATATTTCTAATGTTATTTTTTAATAGATAACTCTTTTCGATTGCTTAGTGCCCCATGTTTTTGTGTTCAATGTTCCACCAATGATCAATGAGATACATGAACTATAGCTATCGTAAATTGTTTTGTTGTTATTCTACAAAATTGAATGGCTAATATGAGGGAGTTGCATAACAGTTGAAAAATAGTTGTGACAAAATCATAATGAGTTGCATTAGAGTGTGATTGTATATACATTAAATTGCATCTTTTGCAATTCATGCAACTTGTCCGATAACACTCGTGGGTGTAGAAATACAATGAATTTTAAATGATCATTGCCATTCAAAAATAATATTGTAAGCATAGTTACAAAACACATTTTTTTCTCATAATGTTTAGTTGTGTTTCTCATTGATGTATGTTGTAAATAACATTGGTGAAAAATCTAAGTCTATAGGGTTAAATGATTTTATGTATGTTTTAAGTTGTCCCACCTATCTCCTACATAAGTGCAAGGATGGGAAAACAAAATGTTTCAATTTACATTTGAACTTTTTGGTGGTACTTCTTCAATTTTTTAATCTACTTAAAAATTTGATGATAATCACAACTTATTTTCTAAGGTTGTGTATAGTTTTTTCCTTCTTATGCTTACATTATAGTTAATTTATTATATTATTTGCTATATTATCTTGTCAAAAATGGAAGTATCAAAACTCTTTCGTTCTTCAATGAATTTTTGCATCAACACAACATTAGATTTATTTCTTGGATACATTTATTCCAAACTTCCAATCACATATACAATCTTCCACAAAATTTTCTTGCCATAATTTATGGCACTATCATATGTGTTTCAATTCCTCTTATTCTTCAAGGTCCAATAAATATTTCCTCTTGAACCATAATTCAATCATGGCCAACTTTGCATTTTCACTTTAGGTTTTAGTTATGTTACCTTTTTAACTTAAGTATTTTCATTGACCTACTTCATGATTATGCGGTCACCACCAAGAATTTGATTGTAACTACACTTTTGAGGCAATAATGATGAAAATATTTTATCTCCACGTCATCAAGAAATTTCTTATTATAATAATGTTTCCTTCTCAAATGGTGATGTTTTCTTATTTGCCATTAGATTTCATTGGTTCATTACCCTCCTCCTTTTTTAATAGTGATAATCCATTATGTTATATTGTTATTGCTCCAATGACAATAACAAATTTTGTGGCAAGTAAATAAATTTCAACTTTTTTACATTTACAATTGCCATGTCATCATTTCCCAAAGTACAAAGTTGCACAATTATTATTATAGGCCTTTTTTCATCTTAAAGGGTCCAATCCAAGAGAATTACAATTTGAAATGTCCTTTTGGTGAAAGGCTTTCAAATGTGTTTCATAATCCTATTGATGATTTTTCAAGAGCTCAATGTAGTCCATGTTTTCACTAACATATTTTTTTGTTTCATAATAACAAATCTTCCATCTACACTAATTATGCATTTTCAAGATTTTCATTTCGTTTAGTGGTAATTTGGTTAAGTAACACCAAAAAAATTGTTGGCAATAACAACAACAATCCACACATTAATTTAGAAGGGCTATGTTTGTGTTGCAATTTTGTAAACAATCCAATAGGCCCACAAGGTACTGGATAACATGACATCCCAATTTGTTGAAGTAGCATTGATTAATTTAATTAAGATCTACCATTAGTAGAAATCTTGTCATTTGTAACCATTTCCTATGCAATTAAATGTTGCCTACAATTACAAATGGATGCTTATGCAACTAGTTTTCAAATTTGGATGGATATTGGTTTTCCTTTCAACTAACACTATGCCAAAATGTAGAAATATAATTACATATATGACTATATTTGTAGTCATAAAGGGCATTTACAACTATCATGACTATAGTGCATACAAATTCATCACAAAGGCCATTAGTCATTTTTTGGTCATAGTCGTAAATGCCACAGTCATCAATTGTAGTCATAATGGCATGTGCCTTTTACGACTATTTATATTTCTTATAATTATATTATATAATTATGACTATTTATATTTATTATTATTATTTAAAAATTGGAGTTTCAAAAAGGTTTGACCTATCTACCTAGGTAGGTAGGAAACTGGCACCTATTTATTTGTGTAAGTAGGCAAATAGGTAGGAAAGGGAAAATGTAGATGAAATGAATAGCCAAAAACAAATTCATTTACTTTGCAATTTTCATTTAATAGGTTAAGCATTTTTTCACTCATCCCAAATTGGCATATGCATTTCAATGTGATAAATCAAGTGAAAACATGTTCTTTATATAGCTTGTGAGATGAGGCTCAAAGACAAAACATACCAATTAAACCTTTTACTTGCACTTTAGTTCTAAATTTAAATGCAACTAAACCTTTTCCAAAAGCCAACTTTAATTAGTAATATCTTTATCATATTATATCCAAATGAAATGATTTAAACTTCATTCTAAAAGGTTTTCTAGAATCTACACCCAAAAATGATTTAAATTATTTTTAAAATACTTGAATTGAAAAATTGCATGTAAATCTTGCATTTCAATACATTTCAACAATGATGTGTTAAAAACATTTTATTTCTTTAACCATCATTATCTTTCTCATACTTTGTCCAAATGATTTTTTTTAAAAAATGTGAATTAAAAAAATTACATTGTATATTTTAATTATGAAACTTCATATGAATAGTTCATAAAATATGATGTATCAACATATAATAATGTTATTTTCAAAACCATACAACATTACATAGTGTATTTATGAAATACAATACATTTAAATATGGTATATTAAATACATACACGTTAATTTTTATATTATAAATATGAGTTTGATTATGTAATTATAAAATATAAAATTATTTTAACATATGAATATTTAAGGAAATGAAAATTTTATTATAAATTATAAATATTTTTTACATTATATATCAATGATCTTATATGAAAAAAAAATTGCATCCAATTTTTTTTTTTCATGGATGAATATTATGTTTCGCATTTTTATGAAATGAATCCCACAATAAAATGCTATAGCTAAAAACTTTATATATAATATGTATACATAATTTTATATGATATGTATGTTATATCTTATATACATATGATATATGATATATGATATATTTTTATTTTTAAAATATTGGATTTTGATTTTGTTTTGTTGTAAACATCCTTTAGCATTTTATTAAACAAATGAAAGAGAAAAAATATGACTTATTTTTCAGAATAAAAATAAAATTTTATTTAATAATATGTAATTTGGATTTAAAACTGATGATATCTATACATAAACTAGAAATAAATTATATCATTGACTGATATAATAAATACATTGAAATAATTATGTATAAAATTTTCTATTTTAATTTTCGATATTATAGATTATATTATTGTAAATCGTATTTTAATAAGTAATGAAAAAAATATTTACATGATTACAAATAATGTGCTAGTTGATCATTTTAGAAATATTCTAAAAATAGTTTTTAGTATTCCAAAGAATTAATATTAATCATTAATAGAACTTTGAAACTAGAAATTAACATTTCCCATTTTTAGAAAAAAAATTGGAATTTAATATTTATTTCTATCATTTGGTTTTAAAATAATGGAAGATGTTGATTAATTATAAAATAATTTATATCATAGAAGTAAAGATCAAATTTAAAAATATATATGTATTATATATTTTTGATGTTATGAAAAATAATTATATTATTTAATCAATATACCTGAAATAATAAGTATTTAAAGATTATTAAATGATTTTTAATGTAAAATTTAATTTGATGTAATTTAAGATTAGATAATGATTACAAATAATTTGAAACTTAATCATTACATGTTTTCAATAAAATTCTAAATGATGACTTAATTGTGATGTTTAAATATGATGATCCTTGAATATGAAATGTCAACTATGAAAAATTATTTTGAATAGGAATATTGGAAAATTTAATATATTTTGGTCATATAGTACATCAATATTCTAAATTAAAATATCAAAAAAATACTAAATGAAATCATGAAATTAATTTTAGATGATCATATGTAATTAAACATGTAATATATAAATGAATAAAATTAAGGTAGATAAGTAGTTAGTTGGATAGTTACTTAAATGTAGGTAAATTACTTATTTACATAATTAGGTTATAAAAAGATAGTTACATTTTAGTTATTTACATACATATGTCTTGTTTTTAAAAGCAATGAATGTTAGCAAAATATTTTAATTATAGACCTAGTTTGCTTGTAATGGAAAAAGGTGTTTGAAAGTTTAAAGCGCTAAAATTTTGATATTTAATAATGTACATATTCATTACATACATTCAAATAATATTTCAAATTCATGATCAAGGTGACTATAGTTGCTAGTTGTAGTCACACACATACTAAAATTCATGACTATAGTCAATAACTTAATAATGTAATCATATTTTTCGTAGAAAAGTTTGATAGTCATAAAAGACATGTCTTATATGACTATACAACTAAGGTGAATACATAGTCGCAAAATGTTCTAGTCATGTATTTCACATTTTGGCATAGTGTAGGTTGTGACTATGACCTATTTCATCTTTCCAATAGGTTGATTTTCATGATGTTTTTGTATTTTTTACAACATCCTATATACATTAATTGCAAATGGGACCAAGATAGTCACATTATAGTTGCATAAGGTATGTATGCTACCTAGTAGTTACATATATAGATTATTTAATAATACATACATACCTATATGTATATACCTACCTACTTATTAAGTACCTACTTACCAAATACCTACCTATAAATATTTATCTACCTATTACATACCTATGTACATACCACCTACCCACCTACTAACCATCTACTTACCTACTATGTACTTACATATGTACCACTTGCCTGCCTACCTATGTATGTACCATCTACCTACTATTATGTACCTATACATATGTACCACCTACCTACCTACTACATACATACATACCTACTTATTTACTAGGTACATACTACACCCTATTTACCTACCAATTATGTACATATCTACCTACTTACTTATTAGGTATATACACTCTACCTACCTATTATCACTATAAAAAATATTGTATTATGTAACCATCCAATTTGCAACTATATGTGATTATCCATAATTTGTAACTATATTTTATACATTAATAACCATCTTTTTAATATTTTTACTATTTTTGTGATTATGGTGTGATTATTAAATTGTACATCCTTTCATATTAACTAATTTCTTCAGTTTTTCATCCAAGAATAGGCCCTTATGTTTATTTAGTCACAAATTTTTGTGATGTGCCTATACATTTTATGTACATTAAGGCATTTTGGACAACATTAATAATAAATTTGAACATGTAGTCAAGATACATGAAACATATATTAAAATTTATTTATCATATTTAAATACATTTAGTATATATTCAATACATATTACTTCATTTTATTTCATATTATGAGCATATTAAAAAAAAGAACTTCATCTTGATTTTATATTATGGTTTGTTTACAAATATACCATGTTTATTTTAATGTATAATTAAATTAAAGTGGTGAGGTTATATTAAGATGGCATAATCTTAATGTCAAACCTATATTCATTTTTCATAAAATAATAATATCGGCAAATTGATTGAATTATGTAAAACATGGAATAATAATTAAAAAAATAAAACTGATTTTTTGAGTTAATATTTTAGATTTTAAATATATTATATAATTTAAATACTGAATAATCAATAAATAGTCTACCAAATGTTAATTAATGATTTAATTTGTTTATTTAACTAACTAAAAACTTTAGTGGATAATATTCAATATTTACTGATTTATTTGATAAAATTTTCATTCCAAGCTATTAATCAAGCTACAAACTATAAATAAATATTGAATAATTTAATTAATAATTAATTAAATTTCATTTAATTACCTAACCATTAATATTTCCTAATCAAAAGTTTTGGTAAATAAAAAATTAATTAATAGTTATGAAGATTATAAAAATATGAATTAAATTTTCATACATTCAATTATCTAGTTATTAATCATGATTAAAATAATGGCTTTTTATTTTTGAGTAAATTTTTTAGCCTGCCAAACATTTTTTGAAATTTGGTGACAAGTTTTAAATTTTGGTGTAAGCATATGAAGTTAAATTGGTTTTTTTAACCATTGCGGATATAACCTTCTTAGTTAGTGGCCCCCAGATCAGTAAAAGCCATTAAATTGGGGCCTTTAAGTAGCCAAGCGCATAATGAAGTTTAGTTCTTTTTATCTTCCCCAAGGCGGCTTCCATTTGCCTACCAACGTGTTATTAACTATTAGATGGTAAAAATGTCAATTTATTTATTAGAAATCATTGATAATAAATAGGGTCACAACACCTGTCAAGATCTTGGTGTAGATGTAATAGATCTTATGTACGTAAATTGAGTTCCTATTTAGTTTATAAGTGCAAAATTAATAATGAATGTTGATTAATCAATTTATGATTTATTAAAAGTTAATTAATACCTCAATAGGTAATTCAATTAATATTCTTTTTTTTCATAATTCCTATTTACAATTCAACATTTACAATAAATAAAATTTAAAAATGGTTAATTCATAGTTATGTAGCTTATAAAATATGAATTAAAAATCTCACTAATTCAATTATCTAGTTATTATAAATGAAGGGGTGGTGGTGTATGGTAACACCCCCTTCTTTATTCCTTTCACTTTTTCCCCCATCTTCCCCTTCACTTTCTTTTAGTCTATTTCACAATTTTTTTCTTCATACCTCTTCTCTCATCTCTAGAGAGTTTCTATTTTGTCAATTCGAAGTAAGCTAATCTTTCATCTCGTCTGAGAAATCCATTCATTTTAAACCTTCCATTTTTTAACTACTTTCTACTTTTCTATTTCCTTCTTCTTCTTACTATGAAAAGAGAAAATAGGCAAAGGTCTAGGGAAGACACACACTCAATGTTGACAACAACTGCAAAGGAATTCTTGTAGATGCAGAGGCAACTACAAAATAGTGCGAAGAAACCTTCTCACATGCTTGAATTTTTTTTTCATTTTTAAAATTCACAACTTTCTGTGTTTAAGAACCTTTTGGAATTTTGCAATTTGTTTTGTTGGCAAAGTCCTTGTTGTAAATGAATTTCCTTTCTACAAAGTTTTCCTATAACTTCTTATTTGATTAATGCAGAGTTTTCCTACAAGTAATATCCTTGTCACAAAGCTCTCTTTAGGTTTTGCATAGTTTGGAAAGTCAATTCCAATGTCCATAGAATTGAAAGGAATTCATAGAATTATAGATGTAAGGAATTCATAGAATTATAGATCTACATCACATTGCAATCAAATTTTCACTTTGAGAAATTTTATGGCCTTGTTTTTCAATTTTGGGTCATTAAATGTGCTTACTTAATTCGAAAGAAAGCATAGAACTGAGGGGAATTATTTTTGACTTAGACCAATTGGAGTTCAATTCTATCGAACTGCTTTTGGATGAGGGTCTAATGGCTTAGGGTTTGGTCCCAAAATGAATACTCCATTTGGGATAGTTGAAACAATCAGGAATTTTAAGTTCTTGGGACAAAGATCATGTGAAAGTTAATCACATGTCCTTATTTTCTTCAACATCCTTTTAATCTATGTACCTTGCACTAATATTGTATGCAAAACTATTGCATGGCAGCTGAACATGGGACAAGACACGTTTCTTCTAATGGGAGAAATAACATATGTCCTTGATTTCCCCATCCTAAGCAACTATTTTTGGCCCTAGTGGAATTCAAAGGAATTATCACAATTGTTATCGTTATAAACCAAACAAAGTTCACTCATTCTTAAGAAAGTTTTTGACCAAGATACGGGATAGGGCCAATTTCCAAGTGACAACTAAAATCACATATATGAAACGCATACATGACAGCTGGAACTCAAATGACGTTCTTATAAAAAAAACCAGGCAAATAAACCTGTAATAAAGGCCCAAGAATATCACATCACCACCATGCGCAAACAAGCTTAGGACATCCTTCCTTAGGGCTGCCGTGATCGCTCTTTCACAGCTGCTTTGAACAGCTTTCCACCTGGCTGCACTCACCGCTCAAGCTCCCACCTATTTCATGAGCTCGGAGAGCTGGGAGTAAAATTGACCAATGAACAGTGACTATACCTGGGGCAAGAAACGAAACTAGAAGTCAGTGGGTCCAACGAGATTGCTGCGATTAGAGGCCGTTGACAACCCAACTTAGGACACTTGCACGATCGAATCTACCGTGACAAACACAAACAATGCCTACTGTCCGCTGCATATGAAACTACAATTCAATTGATGCTTAGATCCAATCTTCACGAACATGGAGATCCAATAACCCTAGAACTAAACCGCTGTACTATACAAGTGGTGCCCCTACGACCGCACATTCCTCGTAATCATCCAGAGTTCGGATAGCATCTATCAAGGAATCAACAAAACAAGGTAACACGCACTAAACGATTCCTCGAGCACATTGCAACAGCCAGCACCGATAGATGTAGCGGGTAAGATAGACTACAGCATGGAGTTGGAAAGCAAGAACAATGCTTGAACGGAAGCTTGACATACGATTCAGCTAGAGGAAAGATCCATTTCTGCTGGCGGCAGAATTCCCTTCAGAAGCAGTAACCATGTGCACCTCCGCTGCCACCATTCTTCAAACACTTTCCAGTGTTATCAGGGCCTGTTAGGCAGGCAACCTGAGGCCCGGAAGAAGACAACAACGCTAGACATTGGGAGTGCCCATCACGACCCGTCAACACATACAATAGTAAGTGTTGACAGGCCGTTATAGGCATTCCCACCGCCTTACGTCAAAACAACGGACCAAACACCCGTTCTCAAATAACACATCTAGCAAATCCGCATGCTCATTCAAGTCCATGGACTCACAAACTTGATTCACAGACGTGAGAAACGATTAGCAAAGACATTCATGTAGATTAATAAAATCTCAACGCTACTTCTACCCAATACCAACTTCGAGGCACTAGCAGATGTACTGAGTTCAAGTTGCACAAGGTGTTGTGATCGCAGCAGCATAACATGAGATACAAACACAGTATGCAGAGAACAAAAAGGAATGAAGAACGTGAGAACGCGGCACCACATACAACGACGTGCAACACCGAATGATGAGGAAGAGGAGCTAGAAGTAGCGTATAAATAGCAATTTGTGGCGCTTCTCTAGTGCGTCCAGCAAAGGGAAATAGGGACTAGGCAAGGCGGGGCGGATAGATACAGGGACTGTGGCCTTGGAAGTACTTACTTTTATTACGTAACAAAAACATTACCTACGCTGCTGCTGGATCACAGCCCGTTATTTATGGACCGTGCCAGGCACAGAAAGTACTGCAACTACTAATTGAGTAAACTAAATTTGTTCTTGAGTCCCATGGACTCTGTGGAACTAAGTTAACTCCTGAGGAAGTGGGTAAGTACCCAGGCAGGACCTCAAAAGCATTTTTTTTTAACTGGCGAAATTCAAAATTCAGAAGTCAAGTGGGGTTTTTTCAATCGCCGGAAGTGAAAAAAAAGTTATAATAAAAATCTCCAGATTTATGTGATTTGGTTCTCAGTGTAGCAAAAATATAGAAGGATGATAAAAGAATTTTCCATTTGGTTTATATGGAAATTTGGCTAAATCTTCCTAGGGATGATTGCCACTTTTTGTACATCTTCCTATGGATGATAGCCAATTTGGCTACAAACAAAAAATTCCTAAAAAAAAACTCTGAACCTCACAGGAGGAGCTGGGAGTTTTATGCAACGGAATGAAAATCCATGCAACCATAAAGCTTATTATTGCAACTGGGTTTCGCTAATTTGCGCTTACTGAACAGGGACAGAGTGCAGCAGCACGCACTAGTGCACCATGAAGATGGATGGGTAGTTAGTGCTCAGGCTGCAAGGGTCTTCTTCTGGGTTCCAGTTCCCTAAGCTAACCATGGTGGTTAGCTCAGTTGGTCTTTTTACTAAGAACCTGCCACTTGCTGCTAGCGGGTTCTTACTAGGAAGGTAGTAAAAGCAGCCTTTACCTATGTATTAACCATCTACTTACCTGGTTGTCACCTATATAAAGGACCTACTTCTTACAAAATAGGTGGTAATTTAGGCATATAAGTTAGTGGATGGTGGCACTGGTGGGTGCTGCTTCAATCTGGCCCTGAAAATCGATGAGGGATCATTTACGGTCGGGACAACAATAATGTTGTGAATTGCTTTTAGTGTCTTTGCTGCTTAAACATGATGAACAATATTTACTGATGAGAGAGAGATTAGGTGTGCCATTTATAGGGTTTTGATAATGATTAGGTGTGCCATTTATAACATGATGTTATAAAATTGCCCAAGAATTATCATTTACACTTAAAACATGAGAGTTGGTAAGTGATGATTGATGACTTTGCCATTAGAACCTTGTGCCTAGGGTGTTTGCAATTTGATTCTTCCCAAATCCCAATATGTCCCCCCTGAGTTTTTTTTTTTTGGGGTATAGATTTCATCTGTTGGTAAATTTGGTGGCTTGAAGGAATCCCTTCACATGACTTGGAATCTTTTTCCTTTGAATCACCCTCTCAACCTATCATCACTTAAGAGATCATTTCCCTTCTCTTCAGTCTCTGTGGTTCCCAAGGTTGTCCCTAGTGATGTCTTGAAAGCCCCAATATTTTGCCATATTTTATCTCACCACTTTAAGGTTTGCAAGCAACCAATAACAAGCAGCTAGGAGTCCAATGCTTACTATGGAATGACAGATGGCCGTATTGGTCCTTTGAGGAAGTACTTGGTAGATCCATTGATGAGCAACTGCAGCTTCAATGTAAAATCATCATGGTGCCAACAACTGCTGATCTCTTCTAGAAGCGCCCAGTTATGGCTGCTGAGTATTGTGAAGAGGCAACACCATTGTGAAAGGATTATGCAACTCACACCCACCAGTGCATCATCCACCAGAACCCCGTTATGGGTTTGGGATGAATCACAACTGAGTTCCATCTTGGGAATCTATCCTGTAGACCATCCTACTTCTCACACCGAGGTAACAACCTATGGAGATGAGTATGTATCATAAGTAGGTAAGGCAATTGGTGCATAACTGTGGGACACCAAAAAATATTTCCTATTCACATACCATCCATCCTGCATGGTCCGCTGATGGGTGCTGCTGGTTCGCTGTAGTCAGTGCACCAGCCTTTGGAAACCTGTTATATTGAGCTTCAACCTTGGTAACCTATCCACAAACAACTGTCATTTTATTTCTCTGTGTTCATTGAGGGATCTTCCCCAGTAGAAGAACCCTAGGCTGGTATGCTGCGGGGATGTCCTCCTATTTCTATGTGTTCCCATGTTCTCACAAAAAGAGAGTCATTTATGTGTGCAGAGGTTCTCATACTCATCAGTTCTCCTGAGTTTCAAGAACACTTTCACCTCAGGGGAACCCACTCTTACACAAATCCCTCCGCCCCCTTACAACTTTAAACCCACCTAATTCTCCTTTCCCCTACATATGTAATTACCTTTGCAAGTAGGTAAGTAACACAGATAAGTTGATGTTTAATGTGAGTAGTTACAGTCTAGGGAAGTTTGTAGGTAAGGCACTATGACTACTACTAACTAGCTATATGGATGTGGATGGTTAGCACATTTTCTATCACCATTGGTTAGCTTATACGGGGGGCAGGAACACAATTGGAAAGTGTTTCCTATCCACACATCATCCATGCTGAATTGTGCACTAATGGTTGCTGATTCACTCTGGCCATTGTGAAAGGCAAATCACCGACTGGTTCACCCATTGTATCCTTTCTAATTGCCAGCAAGTATGACAATAGAAAAGACCTGCAGGTGAACTGTTTGGTGATTTGCCTTGAATTTCTAAATTCCAATGTGTAGACAATATATCCTGGGAGTAAAACAGCTTGATTAGCTTCCATCTTGGAGTTCTGGGTGTTTTTCTATTTTGTTTTTTTGTTTTGGGGAGTACCAAGTACCTTTTTCTGTGGACTCATTGCATGCCTTCGTACATGGGAGTCCTCTGCTTTTTATTTTTCTTGTGCCCAAAACCATCATCGATTGAACGCCCAACAACAACACCTCCCCCCCCCCTCCCCCCCATGGGTGCCACTCATTAGAAGTCATGAAAAGTACCTAAAGTACCACCAACTAAAACAGAACTTCCCAAGCTGGATTTTATTTTATTTGCTTCTCCTTTCAATGTGTGTGACTAGGTACAACGGTTACCTTATCAATACCTGTGTCCTCAATATTTCAGCTTAAGTGATTCCATTTGAACTTCCATTCTTTATTTGCATGGAAAGACATTTTGGAGCAAATTACATCCTATGACATATAAGTGTACAGGCTTTTTCTTGAATTTGTGAGGTAGGTGGTATGGTGATCATCCACAAAAGGACTTAACCAAATTTGGCTATAAGTCAGTCAGGAAAGTAGGAAATTTTAGGAATCGTGTTGTATTTTGGTGACATGCCAGACATTATTGTCTAAATTTGGCAACTTCAGAGCGGCTTTTTCATTTTTTTGAAATGCCTCGCATTGTTCACAATTTTGAGGTACATATTGCAAAATACCCTAGGAGCATGGGTTCCTGTTCGTAGTGCCTATTTAAGAAGATCTTTGATCTCCAAAGCAGTTTTGTTAGTCTTTTAATTTTTTGCTTGTCTAATCAAAGTTATGGTAACCAAACACAATTTGAGGCTTATTGGATACCCAGCGACTACTAATGAAAACCTAATTACTTTTCAAATTGAGATTCTAACTTAATGTGAAAATAAGTGCACCATTTATAGCTCTTCTTGTACAAAATTATTAGCAAATCCTCTTGTGCTTGGGAAATCATCTCCAAGATCCTAAGTTGAACTTAAAAGACAAGACCCGTGTGAATAGCAACAAAACCAAAACTTTGGCCACAGTGAACCCCAGTGCACCATCCACTAGATGCCCATTGTTATTCAGTTGTAGATGAACCTAAACTGAGTTAATATTTGGTTTCACCTTGGTAACCGGTTCTGTAGGAAATTGGTCTCATACATAGGTAAGTAGGTAGGAAATTAGGTCACTATTTGGTAAGTAGATGGTTTATACATATGAAAGGGCTGTTTTTCCTAGTACCTACCTACTAACAACCCACTAGCAGGTTGTCAGTAGGTAGGTAGGAAAAAAAAGCAACTGAGCTTACCACCATGGTTAGAAACTAAGGAACTGGAACAGAACAGGAAGCTATTTTAGATCATTTCTCACCCATCCTTCATGGTAAACTGGTGGGTGTGGGTTCAATGTGACCCAAAACTTCTGCATTTTTACATTGCGGAAAAAGCTATACCAATGTTGGGCAGGTACCCACTTTGGTGTGTAAGAATCTTTAATTTTGATTCTGATGAGTGCAAAACAAATTGGAATTGGGTCTGATTTTTGGAACCAGAAAAGGAACTGAACCAGATTTTTTATTTTTTTGAGAACAGGACCTGGAACCAGAACGGGAATCGAGGTTCCAGTTTTGATTCTTATTAACTTTTAGGTTAACTGGTTTGGTTCTGTTCCCAGGTCCACACCTAAAAGTTAATCAGAATTAGACCCGAACTGGGTCTGAGTTTCAAACCAGAACTATATATATTTTTAAGGAACTGAACTTGGATTTGGGGTTCCATTTATTTGTGGAACCCAAATCAATATAGTTCCAATTTATTGTTTAGAACTAGAACTGAAGGTGCTTCATAAAAGTGAAGAACCACCCCAAACACAGGTCTGTAATCTGTACCTCCCAATTCAGCAGGTTTTCAGGCAGTTTAAATGGCTGATTTCTGCCACTTACATGCCTATGATACTTGAGGTGTTCTCAGGTGTGCATTCTACCTCCTAGTTTGTCACCTTACTAAGGTGACACTGATCACACATTCTCTAGGACAGAACCAGTCAGGCAGAACAGAGGCAGAGTGCTTGAGGCAGAGTGCTTTCTGAATGACATTTTGTAAATGTTCTACTATTTGCCACCCGGCTGACTAGCAATTCTTTCTATTGGAAGCAACAGGGTACGAGAGTTGTGCCAAAGAGGTGCAACCTATTCACAACTGTTGACCATGTTCTGACATGCAACAAAACAACCTCGAACATAAAACTGACACTGACTACAGTTATGAGACATTTGATACTGTTTACTCGTTTTGGAAGGAGGGACAAACTTCAGCTTTATGGGTTGTGGAGCCTTCTGCCTCTTATTACTTGTGTCCTTGCATGTGTCTTATGTCAAGCAAGTTGCAACTTTGGATTCAACATCAAAGGCCTTTAAAAAAAACAACAAAAATCCAAAAAAGATTGATGGCTGGAACCCTCAAAGAGGAGACAAAAAGGGGAGGCCAAAGAAAGGCCAAAAGACACACAAGCCACACCAACCAAGAAAAAAGAAGAAAGTTAGTCCTTCTCATGTTAGGAGACAATTTCACCCACAGCCCTCTAATGTTGCATGGATGCAAATCATGAAATCTAATAGTAATAATGAGAGGTCTAAAACAAGCATCACCAACCAACATAATTTTTCTTTCTATAACAGAGGCTAAAGCATGCTGAAAAGCAATACTAACATGCTACATGAAAAATTAAATGCAAAAAGACAAGAATAAATGACCTCTTGAATGTCTATTGTGAAAAAGACAAGCACACTCCTTGATGACACAATACATATCTCATTTGGGTGCATTGTGCACCTCCATGGCCATTGGAATAAAGTGATGCCTCTTATATCTTTATACTTGCAAATCTTAGTAATGACATTAAATTTTATAATTGCACTTATTGGTTGACTAATGACACTCGAAGTCATTGTCTTTCACATTGAATTAATAACCATCACATCAACTATGAAAACCTAGTCCTTTCAAATCATGTAAAAATTAGTTCGTACTTAAACTTTTAACATAAGGGCATACCACTGCTATCTCCATACAACATGCCCTTAAAAAAACTTTTATGTCTTAAAACTATTGATAATATAATTCCTATTGAATTTCATTGCGATTAACATAACACACCTTGTAACATCTTTGATGAACAGTTGTGCCACTTTTTTTAATTCAAGTTCAAAAACATATTAAATGTGAGTTGAGTTTTATGCCGAATAACACCCTAGCAATAAGCCATTACCCTATAGCTTAACCAACCATGTGTCATCTAGATGACAACTCATAATTTTTCAAACAAGAAGATTATATTTCATGATGTTTCAAACTATAAATTATGTTTTATAATCTTCCAAACTAGAGGATGACATTTTTTTTAAAAAAATTCATATTCTTTTTTCACATTCTTCACATGTTCTCATGTTCCAACAACATTCTCATGATGTTCATATGACATGCCCATGTTGTTCCCTTGTCATTCCCATTTGGTCCCGAGTGATTCCCATAGTCATTTCATGGTGCCTCCTAATCATTCACTAAAGTGTTAGCTTAATGGAATAGGCTCACGACTCCACATTATGGAATACCCTCCTGACTGCCCATCGTGCTGGGTTCATCACCCGTTTCTCCCTACCATGAAAACCTGCCCTAATTCTTGTATTCTGATGACCATTGCGAGGAGGAAGAACTCAGCAACGATCTTCCAAGATCTTACGAAATGAAAGAACTGTTCCACCGTGGAAGGCAACATCCTATGAAAATTAGGGCAGGTTTTTACACTGCAGAAGGGTACGGCAGTTGGCTTTTCCTTGATTTTTGCTGCACCCATCAGTCCGATTACCATTCTTGTGCATTCGCACCTCGAAACAAGGAAGGACCTCAGGCCCTACCCTTCTACGATGTAATACATAATGGGCAGCTGCTTAGTGGTTCATTGTTCATTCCACAGTACATTGTGAATAATCATGTCCAGCTGCAGTAGTTGCCAGCCACGATGATTGATAGTTGAACTTAATACTACAACAATGAATTAAATTAACGCTATCAAAGCCTTGTACGGGCCTCATGGCTTTGCTAAACAAATTCGTAATGGACATGTAACCGTCACTCACATTCTTCAATGATCACCAAATTCTAAAACCTAATCTTTACTCGTTTTCTGTACCTTTTGATGTGGGCAATAAAAGCTTCTGTCAATTGCTGCAGCACACAAATTACTAAGCAACAATAAAACTAACTGGGTGTGTGTAAGTAAAAACCCACCCCAACACCCACCATCCCACACTTCTCTATAACCCCTTATTACTTCACTTACACTTTGGTTCCGGAGGTGTCATAAGGAGAGTCAATACACAGAAAAATTCTGACTACATTCTTGCATGTGAGAAGCCAAGCTCCCCCCTCCCCCAAGCAATGAGACATTGAACCTCAACTGACAAAAGTACAATTGTGAAGTGAGAGTTAGGACACCCTTAATTAACACTCTTAATGGAAGGAATGCTCTTAATTAATTAGCACTCAAAATTAGGTGATATGAGAGTAGGGTTAACTCTCAAGGAACTGGGAAGGACACAAATGGGGATTTCTTCTGTTACTTATTTTGGCCATAGTGAACCAGCACCCAGCAGCACACCATTTAAGTTTGTTGGTATATGGATGGACAGGAAAACATTTTCTCATTCTATTCCTGTCCCATAGCTAGCCATGTTGGTTAGCAATGTATTAACCACCCACATGTATCTATCAGTGTCAGCTGGGTACCTCAAATACCTTGGGCATCTCAGTCTGATCTCCTCAGGGTTTCATCATAAGTGATGCCCTGACTGAAAACCAAACTACCAGCTCTCACTTCTGTTGAGAACCGGATATGAGAACCATTTTTTTTTAATGATAATAATCTGAAAAGTGGGTAATGTCGACCCCTTACTTGGGTCGTGGTCTTGGGGTTTAGCTGCCATGAAATATTAGGGTTAGGTTGGAGGCACAACATTCCAATAGCTCCTTCCTGCAAACCCTAAAATTTTGTACGAAACAATTATCTCTCTTTGCTCATCCTCTTGCACTTTTTGCACTTTGAGCTTTGGATTTTTTGTGTTTTTGCACGTCAATTTACATGTTCTCATTTGCATTTATGTTGTGGATTTTTACATTTACTTAGAGTTGTTGTTGTTTTTTTTTTTTTTTTTTTTTTTTTTCTTTTTTTT
>Ga0209208_10000358_pt1 | contig 57298 bp, 44 predicted proteins | sample S1TSphfallax_3_FD_187694 | JGI IMG/M metagenome (GOLD analysis project Ga0209208, IMG submission 187694) | Host-associated microbial communities from peat moss isolated from Minnesota, USA - S1T2_Fd - Sphagnum fallax MG (SPAdes) (version 2) | ecosystem: Host-associated > Plants > Peat moss >... | reverse complement strand
TTCATGTTTATTATTTAATATTTCAGAATGAATTATTTGTTACTAATTTTTTAATTAGTAATTTAGTATGTAATATAATTAATTATCATGAACTAATTAAGTAAAGTAAATAATAAAATATTCGTATTAATTCATTAATCAAATTTCATTAATTAGTATTTAATTAATTCAGAAAATAATTAATTAATTATCTAATACTTATTTTGATAAGTAATTATTTGAATCAATCAACTAAATAATTATCTGAATTATATGAATTAATTCATATAATCAATCTACATAACTAATTATCATTTAATAATTCAAATAATTGAATTCCAAATAATTATGTCAGATGATTGATTATAAATTTCAAATTAATTACAAAATTAAAATCAAACAAAAAAATGTGAAAAATATTTTTTGTAGTTACAATTCAATTGCAATTAGGGTGCCACTAAAAGATTTAACCCATATGTTTTGTGTTCAATATCTCATTTCACAAACTATATGGAGGAGGTGTCTCCTCTTGCATTCTCACATTAAAATACATGTGCCATGTTGGGATGAGCTCATAAAAGTTTAACCCTAAAGGCAAAACACATAACAAATTTAAAAACTTATGTGGTTATTCTTTAGTTCACCTACTCTTTTAGTATTATACCTTCCTACCCACCTACTTGCCTACCTAAATAAGTAGGTCCTACTTTGTTACCTATTTATATAATAAATAAGTAGTTAGGTAAGTAGGTAGGTAAATAGGTAGGTTGGAGCAATATAAATTTAGCTATCTATGGTTATGGATTGATTTACCTAGGTACATATATATATATTTGTTTCCAAAATTCAATTAATATGCCACATGGCAACTTTTGATTATGCCACATGTCATAATCCAAAACCATCTAAAACAAATAATCATAATGGACATGGATATTAATATTTTTAAAAATCACGAAAAGTCTTCATAATGCCTTGTGTTAAATTTTGATGGATGGATGAAAAATGACATCAACATGACATTATGATTGTAGTCATAGGGGAGTTGCATAGTAGTTGAAAAGGAGTTGTTGCGTCAAAGTTGTAATTGAGTTGTAATGAGTTGCACTATATATTCGATGAGTTGCAACTCTTGCAACTTTTGCAACTTGTCCGGTAGCATTCATAGTGTACACATATGATGAGTTGCAAATGTCCAATGCAATTCAAAAATTGAATTGCAAGGCTAGTTGCAAAACACTTTTTTTTTCATAATGTTTATAATATATATTAAACATTTTGATTCCCTATGATTGGAATAGGTTTGTGAACCATGTGAAAAAATTAACAATTATCATATCCCAAATTGATGTTTTTTAGGGCAATGACCATAAGTATGTGGTAAATTAACATTTCGACAAACAATCATTTTCAAATGGAAAATGACAATGTATGTGAGGTGGGAAATTTTTAAAATTTTCATTTCAAACATTTTTTGGTTGATTAATTCAAACCCAAACTTAGTGCAATCCAAAAAAAATGGGGTTTATTATACTGCATATACCATAAATATATCGATTATTTCTTGAATTAATTCTTCTAATTATATATATATATATATAACATTAGCTTTGTGAAAATTAAAATATCAAGCCCAAACACTAAAACTGAAACCCAAAATTAAATGCAACACATTTTGTAGGTGTATACTTTACACACATGTCATGAAAGTGCCCAAAGTTGCCCCCCCCCAGTAGTGTGGTTTCACCCAACTAACTACCAACTTGAGCATTTCCAAATGTTTTTTAATGTAGTGGAAAATATTTTCGCTACAATCACCCAAGATTAAGTAATTGACTTCAATAGTCATATATAAACATTTGATTTTCATATGGCTACTCACAAGTATTTAGTTCACATTTTCATTCCACTTGTTGGGGTTAACTAACCTATGTGCAAGGACTTTTTTTAAACATCTATTATGAACGTGAAAAGTCAATGTTCTACTACAATTGATATGTTCATCATTGAATTGGATCAACAATTTCTACATTCAAACATTGTGTATCCATAGTTTTGGATGTAGCATGATGTTAAATTCTCTTTTTCCTTACATTTTGTTGTCATAAATAAACATTATTGTGAAGCAAAAAGTGTAAAACCTTTGAATGCCAACCTCTTAGATTTGCAAATGTGTTTCTTTAAACTCACCATGAAGATTTAGGTGTCAAAGGCCATAGCCAAGCCATTTGATATTAATCTAGTGACAAAGTTGTGACAATCAACAACAATGGCTTGTTCATTCAATAACCAAGTGAATACTTGAAATTTGTCGAGATTATAATGGTGTTAGTGCTTGGATTTATAGAAAATGAGCAAACTTTTTCCACATGCATTCATGAAGGATAAATTTGTTAAGGGCAAGACTATACTATTATAATCAGACCAATTAAGTATAGGGGAGTAGGTAGTGTGATGTCTAATCCAAGATAAACTAGACAAAGTAGGTTTAACAGTCACAGGTTAGGTAAAAATTAAGATTGTTAAATTGGAACTCAAAGTAATTAAGGTAGGTGAGTTGAACATCAATGAAGCTTTGGAGTTTTTTATAACAATTGTTTTTATTTTCCAAGAGGGAGTATCAATTTGGGAGTATAGAGACAAGAAAGATAGAATAGTAATATGAAATAAAACATTTTTGAGGACATACACAAAATTGCTAAACTATGAATTTGTATGTTTTGTTTTTTTCTAATTTTTTCCATGATCTATTGTTCCTTTCTTATAATTCTAATTGTTAGCACTTTGGTTGGTCCTACATCTTGATGGTCCCCATTAATAACGGGTAGAACATATTTTGTTGGCATTAAAAGATGTAAACCATAGACTAATTGGTAGGGTGTATAACATGTTGCCACCTTGTAAGTAGTCCTATATGAAAACAAAATTATAGATAAATGTTCATCCCAATCTTTCTTTTTTTCATTAACCAACTTGGTTAATAATCTACCAATGATTTTGTTAGTATAGTTCGTTTGTCCATTTCCTTATGGATAATATGTAGTAGAACTAATATGCTTTAACAAAAATTGTTTTGTTAGATGTTTTATTGTATCATTGATCAAATGTATTCCCTGATCTATAACTATGGTTAATGGACATCCAAATCTGGCTAGAATATACTCATATCAAAATCTAATTGTAACTATTGCAGTATTGGTTTTGAATGCCTTTTCGTCTACCCACTTAGTTGCATAGTCTATAGCTACCAAAATGTATTTGTTGCTTGTTAGTCTTCATGTTAGTTTGATTGTACTTATAAAATCTAAACCCCACTTCATAAAAGGTTCCTTTAGAAGTGTTATTACCAACTTGGCCAAACTTTTTATTTTGAGTCCTCCAATTTTCTTACAACTATCATAACTTTTGCAAAAGTCATGAGTATCTTTGAATAAAATTGGCCACCAATATCTTGCATGTAAAATTTTCTTTACATTAATATTTGTAGCAAAATGTCCTCAACCACTCCTAAATGTAGCTCCTTCAAAACAATTTGTGCTTCTAAGGTGGTCAAACATCTATGCATTTTGTTGTCTTGTCCCACTTTGTACATAATTCCCTCTTTCAAAATGAAATGTTTTCCTTTTTCACCAACTTTTATTTTTGAACTAGCTTTAGAGATTTTAGCATTTGACCTATCTTTCAATAGGTTTTAACTTCCTACATCCATATAGGTTTTACAGAAAACAATGATGCATCCATAGTCTAATTTAGGACATCCAATGGTTTTGAATTGTTTGGCAATTTGGATGAAACATTAGCAATTACATGTGTTCTACAAGGTTTGTAAACTACTATGAACTCATACTCCAAAAATAATAATAACCATCTTGTTATCCTTATTGACACATGTGGTTTGTTGACCAAGTACACCAAATTTGTTTCCCTATAAAAAATGTCTGAACTTATGCAAAACAGAAACCATTGTTAAAGCTTATCTTTCTATAATAATATAATTATGTTCTGCCTTATTGAACATTCTATAAACATATACTAAGGGCTGATCATATTTACTAGTTGGGTTATGTGCCAACATTGCACCTACTGCCAACAATGATGCATCTATGTGCGCATGAAACTCCAACTCCCAATTTGGAGGTATTAGAATCAATGCTTCCATGTACTTTCACTTACTCTGATTCCAAGCTTCTTGACATTTTGTGGTCTAGATAAAGAATTCTATTTTCCTCATCAATTTGGTAATTGATGCCATGATAAAGGCAAAGTTTTTGATGAAACATATGTAAATTGAAACATACCATTAAAAGTATGAATCTGTTGTGGATTAGTAGTTACTAACATGTTCACTATTGCCTAAACCTTCTTAGGATTTAATATTTTTCCTTCCTTAGAAACTATGAACCTTAAAATTAGTCTTGAAAATACCATAAAGGCACATTTCTCTAGGTTAAGATTGATTTTATATTCTCTACACTTTTGAAAGCAAAGTCTAAACTTCATCGAATGACTGTCCATATCACTGTAAATTGTGAAGTCATCCATAAATATCTTCATGAATTTGTCTTAATACTCTTTGAAGGCTTTACTAATTAATTTTTGGAAAGTTGGTGGCCCATTTTTGACACTAAATGGCATCACCATCCAAATAAAAGCTCCCCAATTTGTTACAAAAGTTGTTTTGTATGTATGCTTATATAGGGGTTATAAAAATTTGATGGTAATTTGAATATCCATTTAGAAATGAGTAGGCTTCATACCTTACTACAATGTTTAGTACCTCATCAAAAAATGGTAAAGGATAAGGATTTTTTTTCGTTGCCTTATTGAACTTCCTAAAATGCAGACAAATTTTCAATTTGCCATTCTTCTTAGGCACTACCACTATGGGTGATAACCATGTAGCCTCCTGTATTGGTTGAATAAATCTAACTAATAATAGTTTGTCAATGTCCTATTTAATAGCTACAACATAATTAGGGTTCAATCTGTACCTTGCTTGATGTGTTGGTGGAATTGAGATATCTAACTCATTTCATGTTGAACTAATTAAGGAGGTATGCCTTTCATATTTTTGTAAATCCAAGCAAACACATCCTTGAACTCCTTAAGTAGCATCTAAAGCTCCTTAGTCTACTCCTCTGTCAAGTGTGAATTAACCTTGATATATTGTGGATTTGCTTGAGTGCCAAGATTCAACTTAACAAATTGTTATTCTACAGTCAAAAACCAACCTACTATTTAAAGATTATGTACATATATTTTTGCTAGTGTCTCATCCACTTGAATATCATCCTTATTGTGATGGTAATAGGTTTTTGGAAGAACCTTTTCTTCTAATGAAACCTTTAGTCTAACACAAAAGTCTTTTGACTTCACTGTTGAAGGCACCACTTCTACAATTGTTTGATCTGATATCCTTTGCTTTGGATAAAATTCCTCAATGCTTTTGATTTTTAAAACTCCAACACTCAACAATGAAACTATTTCCTTTGAGAATGTAATTGTGCCAATTGATAATAGTTCTAGTTTTGTCTCAAAAATCATATCCTCTTCTTCATCTATTAACCTTTCCATCAAATCATAACGAATAAGTATTTGGGGCCTTTTGGTTTCTGCTCCTAATTTCCTGTTAATTGATATTGTTCTGATGTTCCATTACCTTGAATAGTAATGACATTGTTACCTTAATCATGTGTAACCTTTGCATCTTTGAGCCAAGGTTTTCCTAACAACATATAATAGCTAGAATCTATCACACAGTTATTCAAAATAGTAAATGTGGCTATACATGGAATACCTACCTTGTATTTGGATAACTGCCATCTGTTATCTACCTCTATAGCTGTTGTGTTTAGTTTAGAATGTGTTTCAACCATTATGGCTACATTAGGTTTTAATATATGTTTAGTAGCTATATTAAGTTTTTCTAGTTTCAATTTTTGCCACATATATTTTTTAAGATTTGGTGTTATCTTCAACAATTGATCTAACCTCAAAGAAAAATTAGTCTCTAACATCTATTTATTGATATCTTGGAATATTTGTTGCATAGGCATAACTTTGTTGATAGGATTAATAAACAAACATTGTGATATAATTGATTTTGTGGACACCTCAGATTTTGGCAATCTTGCCCAATTTTTACTGCACTGTGCTTTCTCCTTTGGAATCAAATTTTGTGGTGGGTCTTATGCTTACATCTCTTATATAATCTTGACAAAAGATTGATGTAGTCTTTGCTCCTTTTCCTAGTCGGCAATAAAAAATTTCTTGATTAGCTTTCTATCCTTAAACACCTATTTTTTAGTAACCTTGCTCTTAGTGATGGCCATATTCACATCCACCATATGCACTAAAGGATTTGAAACCTTGGGTTCTTACACAACTTTCTATTGGCTTCATTGTTTTATTCTTAAACATATTTTACATATCACTATACTTAAAACAATCTATGATCTTATGTCCAGTGTCACCACAAATATGACAAGAATACTTCATAGGCCACTTTACTTTAATTTGCTGAGTAGTGACCTCAAAGATTATAGGAACATGGTCTTCCTTTCTTTTGAGTCCACAGGTTTCAACATTATGATTTGTCCTATGACAATTTGTGCATTACATTCTTGTTTTCTCTTGGATTGTTTGAGATTTTTGAGCTAATATTGTCTTATTACCATGTGGTACTAACAAATTACTTATCACCTTTACTTTAAAAATTCCTTTTTCACAAACCAAAGTTGTTTCTTTATGTGGTTGCAAAGTTTCTCTTTTCGTACTTGCTATTGTTAGATGCAAATATGGTTATAATCTAGATCTGAAAATAGTAGTTAAGAAATTATCTGTTGTCTTGTGTTGAGGACTATTGGCCAACTTTAATAATCTTTCAAAATAGACTTCCGTTATTTCATTCTTCTCATGCTTCGTGTTTTTCAACTATAGGTAAACTTGTTCATCATTTTGAACTTTTCTATACTATTTACAAAAAGCTAATTGTAATTTTGTAAAAGTACAATCTGGTTAATTTCCTATATAATCGTTACACTAATCAGACACAATATCTTTGAGGGTAAAACTGAATAGATTAATAATTTCGGCATCATCTATTTCACTATTTGCTTTAATAACAACTTTAAACATTTTGACATGAGCATCTGGGTTAGAATCCTTGACATACTTAGGATAGTTAAGTGGCCAACAATAAGGTCTATTTGGTGGTAATGGTGACTTGCATGGATTCACCATTAGTAATCCAAAATATTTTGGCGGTTTCAGAGGTCTTGGTGGTTTTGGTGGATCTAAGTTGCCTCCTTTTGGATCTAATGGTTGATTAACAAAAACTCTATTCTAAGTATATTTTCATGCAAATTCACAAATTTTGTTCCCTTTGGAGTTTATGGTCTGGATCTAGCACCATCAACAATATGGACGAGTGCTAATGCAAATACAACTTTAGTAACTATAATTATAGATTGGGGCATCGCCACAGAATATAAGGGCATAGATCTTACTTGTTCCATTTTGAAATTTGAAGTTCATGCATAGGTAACTCCAATATTGTTTTGATGTAACATACTTGGTATAGGAGTTACAAAAATAGGTAATACATCTACCACAATTTAAGCTCTCATTTCCATTTTATTTTTTCTTTAGATCTATTATTTGAGACTATTTGGAATTTTGACCTTGTTATGGTAAAGATCCTTTGGTTCCACATGTCCATGATTCCCTACTCTTGCAAGTTCTGAATTCAAATTTTGGAAATGCTTAGCAAATTGTTGTTTCACATTATCTTCAATAAATGGACATTCATTAATCTAATGTCTAATATGATGGCAATATGTGTAACGTGGAGAATTTAGTTTTAAAACTCTATTGACATTATGAATCCTTTTACTCCAATCCCTTATAGCTCCTTTAATTATGCTTCCATTCTGTTGATTAAATTTGGGTTCACTATAACTCATTTTTATAGTCGTAGGAACACATTTTGCTACTACTAGTTCTACTTTTGGTAAGACTACAATTTCATATCTAGTTACAAGTATTGATTCAACTCCTTTAGACATTTTGATACCCTGAGTTGTGGCTTTTTGCTTAACAACATAATGAGTTAAACATTCAAAATTTTGAGTTTTTTCTTCAAACTTTTCATTCTCCTAATCATTTTGATAATAAGGAGGTGAAGTAAATCTATACTTTAGTACTACTTCCTCCATTTTTGACTTGTTGAGTTATGAACCATACCAACATAGCCATGTCCGATAGTTTTAATTTTTAAGAGTTGCATCAAGGATATTTGAGTGTGGTAAGGTTATTAAGGGTTTTTAGTAACTTCATGTTAAAATAAGGAATGATGAATGTGCATCTTTGTGTGGAGGGGTTGTTTTCTTTTTCGAAATACGATATTGGTAAATAAAGTGTTGGGTTAGTTCTTTTCTTCAACAAAAAACTAATAAGCATAGTTTTAAAACCTCAATTACGTAATTAAAGACGAGAAATCTCTAGAGGGTTGGGGGTAGAAGTAAACACCAAAATTCATGGTGTTCAATAAAACATTGGTTTTATTTTAATATTTAGTGAGTAGCAAGGATGCTTGAGATTCATGAAGTAGTTGAGGGGGTATCAAAGACAGGTCCAATAGAGATAGAATAATCTTCAAGCCTTATTAGCATAAGATTAATTCAAAATAACTTAACGACAAAATAAACAGGGTGATAGGGTGGTAATGGCAACATGAGTTTCATAATGAATGAAATATTTAATTATTGTGGATAAGCTCAATGAAGAGCTGCAATTACATGTTGAATCGTAGGCTATGCCACAATGATAGTTCATAATTATAAGAATTTAGGATGCATTGAATGACGTGAACTAAATAGTCTACCTTGCTATTAAGAGGTAGTCGGTGAATTAGACCATGTAACCAATGATAGTGTCCAATGTCGGGAATTGAAGACCATGTGAAGATAGAATTGTCTTCAATCTTGTAACAATTTTCATAGACGATTTCAGGTTCATCACCAAAAGCAGGGTCGATTTGCAACAAAATCACCATGAAATGATAGTATGTTATTTTAATCTTGTCCCAAGGAAGATGATTACAAAATATGTTCCAAACTTCCACTATATAAAATCATTATAGTTCATGAATAAATGCATGAATAATTCAATGATCATTGAAAGTTGAAAGTTCAAATTGAAGATCTCTTGGGCCCATTATGCCATGTGGAATATAGAAGGTGTCTTTATTCACATTAGGGTTGTGGCTTAAAAGGAAAACAAAAAATGAAAAAATGCAAATGATTATGAATTTAATTCAACACCTAATGGGTCATAGTGATCATTCATTGTCATGCTCCAAATAGATGTTGGGTCAAAGTATGGTTGGGGTACCAAAAATGAATGTCTCCTTTTGTATCTAATGGGGACCCCTTCATTTAAAACATTTTGTTATAATTTAATGGCACATTCATATGGAAAGTTTGATTTTCTTAATGGATAAATACATTACTAAGGTACTATTCTATGCATAACATGTCAGATTTGAACAAGTTTCAAGATTCTTATCAAATCCTAGAGATAAATCCAAAATTTTGTTTCTTGAGGAAAAAAGTTGAAGGATTCATAAAGAATGTTTAAATTATTTTTTTTGGCCCAAGATTCCTACCACGAACATATTAGGTATTAATGTACATAAAATGTATAAGTGTGTTGAAAACCAAGTTCATTAATGCAATGTAAAAAATTTCAAAAAGTGAAATTTTTGGGAATTTTGGGTCATTATTGGATAAATGTTATTATTTTTACTTTCATAATTGAAAAAAATAGACATTTTAGATGCCTATATAAAATTTCGAAAAAAATTATTTCATTTTGACACAAGAAAAAGGGGAAATCTAAAATAGGTCATAAGAAAAATGAAGAAAAAAATGAATTTGAGTCCTTAGGAGTGAGTCCTTAGTGTTCTTGAGGGGGTATTCCAATCGTGCTTTGACTTGTTCTTTTGTTTGGTTATACTACATTTTTAGGAGCTTACATTCATGTAAGAAGTAGAAATGCGAGCACCTAATATGTGATTTTTAATGGTGAGTTTGCAAGCTTAGGGCTTTTGTTTTCTTGCTATTCATGGTGGATTTATGGTGCCAATTGGTTTGGGAGATTATGTGATAACATAATTAGTTTTGATTATAAAGAGTGGAATTTTTTTCAACATGATGTTTTAGTGTTTAGAAAAAAAAAAAACATTTTAAGTTAGTTTGTTCCTTCATGATTATTTTTCAGGTTGTAGTTTACATTTTAGATATAGGGTAGATGCATGGTATGGTGTAGACAATTTTAAGGAAAATTGGGACTACATGCAATATAAAAAATAGTAATACACAAAATTTCACTCACTTTGAAATTTTTGAAAGATCACATGTAGTTAATTTGAGCTTCAAACATGAAATAAGTTATTAAACCCATCAATATGCAATTGATTGGTAGTTATATCATTATGTAAAAGTACACCAATACTTTTATAAACATTGACTTATAACCCCTATTTGACAATAGATTATAGTTTTTTATTAATTTTGAAAATCCATTCTTTTTATGTAAATGTTAGAAAGAACACTTAACCCATCTATATCTTTGATGGAATAACATTTTGCAACTTAAAAAGATCATAATTTTCATCATTATTATAACATAATGTACTAATAAATGTTTTAAAAACATTTTATATGAACTTCACAACTTGAAAAAAATTAAAAAATTTTAATGAAGAAGATTTTTTTTCATGGTTGTCTTTTGATATGTGCAAAATTTCAGGAATAAACTACCATTAAATCTAGTCTTTTGTAGTCCTTTTTCATAATTGTAACATTGTGACAAGGCTATCGCAAAGTGAAAATGTATTTAAATTAATGATTAATTTGTTCATATTTGTTCTAATTTCATGATACAACCATATATTGGGATGTAAACTGCCATTAATTGGAAATTTTAATTACAAAATGTTTCCAAACATCCACCATGATATATCAAACTTCCATATGTATTAAAAATTGTCAAATTGTGATAGCTTTTTGTTTACATTGTAACATGCATTCACCTTATATTGATAAGAAAAATGCTTATGGTGTACACTCTGATTTCTGAATTTTTGTTACATTGGAGAAGAAGGGTTCTTGTTATTAGATTAAGTTGTTGGTGAAGATGATGCAGAATCAAAGGGGTTTTTGAGCAATCCTGAAATGACATTATCTCAAGAGTAAGGGTGCTATATATATATCATAAGCTAGTTCTGTGGTGGGATGGGAATGAGTACCCTTGTGGGCATTCCAAAATGAGAATTGTGTAGTTGGTCTTGATCTAGGCATTGGGCAAATATGGGAAATTATACATTTGTCATATAAAAAATAGGGCTGGACTTTTATTCTTGTGGGTTGTTGAAGGGATTTTGGGATGAAATAATGCCATAAAAGGTTATGTTGACGCTTGATGGGAATGAATTTGGAGAGTTTTAATTCACCTAGGTCCATAACATCATAGAGTTATTGTTTGAATATCTAGTTGTGTAGCGATTGTAGAATGTTAATATGTACAATTTTGTAAAGTGCACTTGGATTGAAGGATTCATTGGATGAATTTGGAGAGTTTCGATTCACCTAGGTCCATAACATCATAGAGTTGCTGTATGAGTATCTAGGTGTGTAGTGATTGTAGAATGTTAATATGTACAATTTTGCAAATTGCACTTGGATTGAAGGATTCATTGGATTATTGCTCTTTAGGTTCAAAGGACAATTACTTGTTGTCATGAGCTTGTTCAATTGATAATGAACGATTGTATAAGTGTTCAATTTGTTTGTTCAACCCTTTTTGAAAGATAAATCCTTTGCAATGTGTTATACCTATGACTTATATTTGGTGATTAAAAATTCTTAAAAGGTTTGGCTTTCGAAAAGAGAAAAAAGTACTGGTATTCGTTGAAGTCTTCAAGTTTCAAATTGGCAACTTATAGGATGTAGTTTATTACTCTAGTCACTAGATTGGTGATTTAGATTCCAAATATAAGTTGCACTCTATGTACTTATTCTTTGAATGCCAAGATTTTGGAAGACTGGAGGCGGGTAGCTGGTAAGGCAAAAATCAATTAAAAGATGATGTGCTTAATAATATACGTCTTGGGATGAAAATGCTTAATTTTCAAAAATCGTTTTCAAATAGTGCCTAATTTTCAAAGACAATCTTCCAAAAGTGTCAAAAAGTGTCCACAAATTTGTATTGGAGGGTAAAACACTGTCTCAATATATCTTAAATGAGAGAAAGAATTATCAAAAGCCTCATTTCAAATTAGAAAGAAAGAAAGCATACTTGAACGCCCACATAGCCTTGCAAGTGTAAATGACACAAATATGACAAACAAATAACAAGTTGGAACTAGGTATATTCTGGAAAATCTCATTGGCACCATTTTTCAATCAATTTATGTACTTGGCTAATGTGAAAAACCCCAACCATGTCTATCTTTTGAAAATTCAATAAAAAAAAGGAACGTGGTTTATTCTTTTCAATTTTGTGGGGTAGGTGGACCAACGATCATCCAGAAGAGGACATAGCCAAATTTGGCTAGAGGTCAGCAACAAAAGTAATTTGTTTTTTCAAACTCTGCTACATAATAGTGACATATAGGAAACTATACTTCTAAATCTGGCAAGTTCCACCTTTTTTTTTCTTGGAGTGTGACAACTTTGGGCGTTTTTTCCAAAAACTCATTTGGACAGGTTACGCCCCCCTTTTTTTTTGTTGCCAAGTGGCAAAAATTTGCCACCAAAAAACTCTGGATTGGAATCTTCTTCAAAAGAATTATTAGGTGGACAATTGCCTATCTGGCTATCCACCCACACTGTTCAATTTGAGACCATTGGACTAACCACTTGTCTTTGTGCCAAACCTTGCACGAATACGACAATAAAAATAAAAATTGGTTGCATATTCCTTTTTTCAGGAATAAGATCGCCAGATTATGAATAAAATGTGAATTTCAAAATTGTTTTGCGGCATTTCCATTTCGATTTTAGTTTGGGGGCATTTTTTTAAAGCAAAATTTTACTGTTTGGATAGGTCCTGGAAACCTGTCGCCATATAATGCCGACTCCGTTTTAGGATGCTCTTAATCAGGGTTTCTTTTAAGGATTTTGTGATGCAGCGAAAGTGGCAATCATCTAGAAAATACTTTAGCCAAAGTTGGCTAAATACTAAATATGAAAGTAGAAAAAAAAAGAATCCTTCTATATTCCTGGCTACCTGCTGGAACTCATCATAAATTTTTAGCTACTTGAAATTTTTTTCTTTTGAAATCTGGCGAATTTGGGCCATTTTTTCCATGAAGAGAAAAATCCTTTGTAGACGTCGAAATGGTATCCAGGTCGAAATTTGGCGAAAATTCGCCAGCGCAAGAAACGCTGTTCTTAATTGTTGCAACATCAGGAAATTGACCAAAAAAACCACGGCACCAGACTTCTTTTTTTTATGAAATAAACAAATATTTTGACATAAAACTGCTGATTGTCAGGAGCAGCAGGAACGGTAGTTATGAGCTATCGAGTTCAAGGAAGACAAATGTTTCACCCATATGGATGTGTCATGTAAATGTAAAAACTGAATCCTGGTGATGGCGGCAATGGTTCTAGCTGGCTAATTAAAATCTTATCTACCGAGTCAACCACGTAATTAAGCGAATCTGTTTGTTTGTTAATGAATGAGATTGTAGTAGGCAGTGCATTCAAAGACTGTCATGTGGTTCTGATCTTTTTAGTACATTCTCGTATCGGTACAATTCGCCTTTTCCCGAGTGTAAGAGTGGAGGTGTTGGCTCCTTCGCTTGCATTCAGCGTAAGGAGAGACAGAAAATTGACGCTGCACGCGCTCGCTCTGTGGCGGTGCGCACGAGGAGAGCAGTTCTCTTTACGGGGTTTGGCTTGTTTACTTTCTTCACGACCGATTTGTGGTGATGCAAAATTGTTACAAGACTTCTGCTGCAGCGAGTTTTGCTGTGAGTGAGAAGAAGTCACTTCTTTGCCCATATCAAAGCGGAATCTATTGACATCCTTTAGCTCAAGGTTTCCCTCTGAGTCGTCCCGAGAATGGACGCTTGCTCTTCGAGAGATGCAAAATTATGCAGATTGAGTGAGCTCCATTCTTTGATGATTCTTTCTTTGCTGTAGTAATAGCTGCTTGATCATATTCCTCAGCTGCACAACTTGTTTGTGCTCATGGGTGTCTTCCCTTCATAGAGCATCTTTCTTTTTTCCCCCTAATTTCTTAAGTGTAGGATCTCCCTTGGCAAACTCCACAGTTGCAGAGTTTGTAGCCCTTTCCCTCAGCAGTCAGTCTCTGCTTCTGTTCTGCAAGAGACTAGGATATTCTAGTCTGCTTCCACTGGGGTCGCAGATTTGAGCACAGTTGTTGTGGTTCACGCCCTGAAGCCCCCATATAAAAATCCCCAGCCGTTGAGCCACCTCCTCATGAAGAATCAGCTGCAGATGAGAGCCTGACGGCTTTGTTGATCGAATGCGGGTGGAGAGACATTGTAAGGTAGGACCTCTGTTTGCAGACACTGCGTTCATCATGTATCTGTTTTGTTCGTACCTTCCGGCCCAGAGGAAAAGCTCCTTAGTTCTTCTTGCTTGAGTTCTCAAGCAATTTGTATACACGTACGTAGCAAGGAAGAATGTCGTTCATGAGAGTAAAATTTCTTGCAATACTCTTTCCTCGGGTCTGTAGTACTGATCATGCAGACGCCATGGAGCTGCCCACAGCTGCTTTGAGCTCGATTTTACGTTGAATCCTGCTTGCTCCAACCTGCTAAACCAAATTTTTGTGATGCTAACTTGAATCGAACTCGTTGTGCCAACTCACAATGTACTGTCTCAGAAATCTATTTGCAGCTGTGCTCAGAGACCTGCCATGGGTGTCCAAACACCCATCTTCTTTGACTGGTACTGGGAGCGTCTTGGTAACTTCAAGGTGAGCATTGCTATCAGCACTTCCCTCCAACATCTCGTCACAACAAATTCTGGAGAGAAGTTAGATAGCATCACATCAAAATGACTTCTTGTAGTAGCAGGAAATTGTTGAAGACATCGAGTTCATCATGATCCATGCAGGCTTCAGATGATGCTCGATATAGTGTGAGAGATCTGCTGATTTTGGGAAATCGTTTTGGGGTTTTTGTATTTGTAGTATGTTTTGTTGGCTCCGGTTTTGGCCAACGCGATACACGGGTTCATGCACGGGGCTCGGGACGTAGATAACTGGTGTTTCCACTTGCTGCTACTTGGGGCTCTCCGATGCGTCTGCCAGCAGGCGTGGACAACCTGCTCACGCCTCCATTGCCTTGTGAAAAAACATAAGATTTACTCGTGTGGCATCGAATTCGAACAAATCGATCGCGAGTTTCACTCGTACGTTATAATGCTCTTGTATCCAAACATTTTGTAATCTCTCTAGTCTTGAATTCTCATGACCACCTTGCAAGTGGCGATGATGCTCTCGGACCATGGCTTCCACATTAGAAACTCCATGAGCAGGATGCTACTGTCGATGTTTCCATTAGTCGATGTTTCCACACGGTATTGACCAAGGGTGGGGTCACGGACGTGTCCAGTTTCCCGTGGATCAGGTGTTGCTGGTGAAGAATTGGTGACCATCTTGTAGATAGAGGGCAAGGAGAGCTCGGCTCTAGTATAGGGGAAGTCATACCTGTATCCTCAGGGTGAAGAGGCTGCAAGTTATATGACTAATGTTCATATTGGTTCTGGCCTCTTCTTGTACCCTGCAAGCTTTGTGATTCAAGTGATAGAAATCCTGTTACAATCTTGCAGCTCTTCATTATGCAAATTAGGTTTTGAAAAGTTTTGTGGGGTGTTGGGATGCTGCAGAGATAACCACATGTTACTACAAATTCTCTTGTTATTGGCTGCTCATTCATGGCTTCCAGGTTTTAGCAATCTACCCGCATGGAATATGAAGGGACTGGCCATCCTCTTCCTCCTCCATGTGGGTCCTGTTGAGTTCCTCTACTACTGGATGCACAGAGCCTTCCATTCAGAACCACTCTTCCAGCGTTATCACTCATTTCATCATATGTCTGTTGTCACCGAGCCACCCACTGGTCAGTTTCTTTTCAAGGTCTGTAGCCAGTTACTGGGATTATTGATTTGTTTTGTAGCATCTGTGGCAGACCTAATGTATTCTTCCTAAATATGATTGAAACTCTTTATGGGATTTCACATAATTTGCAGGAACTTTTTATAATCTATTTGAACCTCCCTAATGCTGCTTCGAATCCAAGAAGAAAGAGAGAATATCAAGGAGAAATTGAAGTTTTCTAGCTTGTCCAACTTTTTGGATTGCTTACTTCTTAGGCGTGGCGAATGTCTTAACAGATCTGCAACAGATGATTGCTGTAGTTTAGAGTTGTTCTTATATCATTCTACTAATTGAATTTCATAGTGAACCCATGTTTAATATTGTTGGGCTTGCGGTAGAGGTTGCAGCTCTGGTACCTGCATGTTTGAATTGTTTCAGCTTCAGGAACTCTACCTTTTCTGTGGATATAGGATGCATAATGGTTTCATAATCAGGTATTGTTGGGAGTTGATCATGTGAAGTTCCTGAGAGTTTTGCTGAGAGTTTTGCAGGTAGTGTTACAACAATGTTGGAGCAGGTGCTCCAGACAGGGCTGATTGGGCTGGCTATAGTGGGCACTGTGATGCTGGGAGGTGCCTCCATTGGTATGATATACATCTATTTTCTGGCATTTGACTCTCTCAAGTGCCTGGGTCACTTCAACTGTGAGTTTGTTCCAGCAAAGGTCTTTGAGATCTTCCCCATTGCTAAGTACCTGTTGTACACACCCTCGTACGTGCTCTCCTATCATTTCTCCCATTTTCTGATATCATTCTATTGACACCTTTTTCTAGTGCAGCTGGGAAGCACTTCATGGCACCCTTCACTCGAGTTTAATGTATCCTGGACAATGTGCTAGACATATCTTTCCAAACATGAGCAGCCGATGATTGTAAATGAAGTGCAAGCATACAATTGGATTTTTAAGAATCTCCACCTGGAGAAGTTTGTGTTGCCAACAAAATCACTTCCAAAATTGAATCTTAGGCTGCAATTGATTGTGAAAATGGGCTTGATATGTAAATCTGACAAAATCAGAACCAGATTATAGTACAGAAAATTAAAAAGATCTTGAATGGAGGGCATTGCCAACAGAATTATTGCTATTCAATTGCAGTCAGCAATTGATGATGAGAATCTGCTTAAAACTTGATATAGCAGTGAATACTTCAATGTGCAGTTGGGCAGAAAAATGTCTCTTCAGTAGAGACTGTGAGCATACAGAGGCTTAGAGAAAATGATGTATCTTAAATGACGAAGTACTTTAGGAGTATTGGTATCACCCTCAGGAGTTGCATTTTATGCTTTGACTAAGCCCCTTCCCATGTGAGCTTCTGTTTCTCTGATTTCCACACCAAAGGTGTTTGGTGTGGGCTAGCTATGGTGGACACATCAGATGCTGGTCTAAACTCTGCAAGTTCCCTAGTCTGAAATAAATCTTGAGATGGATGACTTCCCAATACAAGAGTGTTGCATAGAGGTGTAGAGTCCATATTCAAAGGAGGCAGTACTGTAGGTGGCATAACTCCATTGATTCATGGGGTGCACTGTTAGCCTTTATATTTGAATATTTCTATTTTCTGGTGCATCAAACCCTGAATGTGGGGACCCTATGTTGGGCTGGTTGCAGGTACCATTCTCTGCACCATACAGAGCTGCACTACAACTTCTGCCTCTTCATGCCACTGTATGACTATCTGGGTGGCACAGTCCACCCCAATACACTCCCCTTCCATGCCTCCCTTCGCAAAGGTCTGCACACCCCTTATCACACATTGTTTCCTTCATCATTGTGTTCTTCAGTTTTCCAAATTTTTCTACTTTTCTTTTTTCTAATGGCCTCTGTGAATTACCCCTACATTCCAGGTTGTTGTGTTTGTGTAAGCTCTCATTTGAAGCCAGTGCAAATATTTTATGAATATGATTTGTGCAGGAAGGGAGGAAGAGATTCCCAACTTTGTTTTCTTGGCACACTGTATTGATGTGTTGACATCTTTACATGCCCCATTCTGCATTCGCACATTGGCCGCTTACCCATTCACTGCTCACTGGTTTCTCTGGTTACTGTGGCTACCACTTATCCCCATTCTCATTGTCTTTTGGCTATGTGGTCAAACCTTTTTGGCAAGCCAATATATCCTTGATCATTTGAACTGTAATACTTGGGTCATTCCACGACATGGATTCCAGGTTTGGACCCAACCTCTCCATCATCATGTATGTGATCCAAGTATCATGTCAATGACATGTCAAAGATGAAGAAATATAACATTGTTGAGCCAAGAAAGGGTGTGCAGTCTAAGCAAGGTCTTATAGTTTGAAACTTGGTTCAGCTGATGGCAGTACTGTGCTTTTGCTTATAGATGTCATGGCTCTAAGAATTTCTTCAGAATGTGACGTACATTCTCTTCACACCTTTCCCATGTCTTCTTGGGATAGTGTCAGATTTTGTCTTGAATTCTTGTTCAACTCCCTGCAAACAGAGATTTCACTTTTTGACAAATAAAAGTAACAAAAGATATGGACCTAAGTCATTTGGACTTGGCAAGTCTTTACACTTATTGAGCCAACTGAAAACTTTATCCAGATCTAGAAGGGTTCCTACTAGGTCTGTGTATTCTAGTGGGGTTCATAGAGAGCTAGAGTAAGCAAGACAATTGAGTTTAGTGGCCCTACTTGTGGTTTGTTTGCTTGGGGTTTTGTTGATCCAATTGCAGTATTTCCTGGCACTCTATTACATGGACAACATCAACAAGCACATTGAGAAAGCTATTTTGAAGGCTGATGCCATGGGAGTGAAGGTTCTTAGCCTAGCAGCTCTCAACAAGGTAAATTTGTTCCTCACTCCAATATAATATCTTCGTACCATTAAGGAGAATCTGTTTATATGCACCAGCATCAAAATTGAGAGGTTTTAACTACACTGATTTTGAGATTTACATGCCTTTTGTTTTGGATCTGTACTATAAATGTGTTTCCAATTTTAACTGTACACACTAATCCCAGATGCTCATGAAGGAAAGATTGAGACCGAGTTTAATGAACCCATAACTGCCCAAGTCTACATACTATGAGCCCCTTATATGATTCCTAATTGGAAATGTGGAGCCACTGATTTTTGTGCTGCACTCCTTAGTTGTGTAACCTTCCCACCAGCCTGTTGAATATATTCATTGATTTCAGGTTAAGGGGTTGTCAATTGTGTTCTGATGCTTGTATTCTCTAGCAAGCTTCTGATTTGTTTGAAAATATGCAACGAAAAAGGCTTTCAGATTTCTGGAGTTAGTTTGGCTCAGCTAATGGTATTCTCCCTGCAGAATGAGGCATTGAATGGAGGAGGGACATTGTTTGTGGAAAAGCACAAGAATTTGAGGGTGCGAGTGGTGCATGGAAATACCCTCACAGCTGCAGTGATCATCAAACAGCTGCCAGAGGATGTGAAGGAGGTATTCATGACTGGAGCAACCTCCAAGCTGGGGCGAGCCATTGGGCTTTACCTATCTCAACGTGGTGTACGTGTGTTGGTAGGTTCTATTCACTTCAACCATAAATTGCTAAACCCAAAAACCCTAGCTGCATGAGAACTTCAGAATGTGCATTTAGGAAGTGATTCATGGGTACCGGGGTTCCTTGCGCATATACTCAAGGGTTGGGAATGTAATGAGGACATCACTCTCATTTATGTTTCAAGAGGTGCAGTCTGAGAATTGTAAGCATTTGAGTCTGCAGATGCTTACAAAATCTAAGGAGCGTTTTGACAAAATTCAAAAGGAGGCACCCCGTGATGTCCAACACAACCTCATCCAGGTCACCAAGTTTCAAGCTGGTCAAAATTGCAAGGTCAGTTGTCTTCTATCTCCATCATACCAGCAGTACTACGCTAACTGCTCAACAACAATGCTCAGAGAACTCTATGGGACATTTGATGCTAAGTGACACATTTGTGACCTGTGAAGTAGCCACCATCTATGAATTGTCAAGGGGCCTTGGATGACTTTTCCTGAGAAAATGTTGCAAATTTCTTGAGAACTTCTAAAGCTGTTACATCACTCTTTCTGCAAACATCTAATGGATTTCCCAAGCTTGTCATACCCTGCATTCAACAGTCATTGGCAGTATTCAAGGTTAACATATCTGGCTTCTGTTACTCACAAAGGATGTCATGCTGTTGTCATGGACAGACATGGTTATTTGGCAAGTGGACATTTGATGCAGACCAGCGATGGGCACCCCCAGGAACAAACTTCCACCAATTTGTGGTACCTTCAGTCAGAGAGATTCGCAAGGACTGCACCTATGCACCAGTTGCAGGCATGTTCCTCCCCAAACAAGTGATTGGCATCCATACCTGTGAGGTACAAACTTGCTTACTACCATGTTTCTCCATAGTGCTACTTCTATACTAATCCTGCAACCTTCAAAATTGATTTTGCATAGGCCTATTCAGGCCTGCATGCTTGGTGGAATCTGGAGCTATGGACTTGCTCTTCAAATGTGTCTTGTGAGTTGTAAAAAATGACTTCACCAGAAACTCATTGAACACCTGAAGTAATTTTGTGGACTTATCCCACATTCCTGTGTGCTAGTCTGTGAGTGCTACCAACCTCATGACTGAGTCTTCACCTTGGTTCCAGAAATGTGGTACACTTTATACAGATTTTATATATTTTTAGCTCAAAATCTTTAGCAGATTGTTATATGGTCCATGTAAACTCACTATCAGGAGCAGATGAAGACAGTGGGGAGTAATAGCACCTAATCATTGCCATTCATGATGAAGATGATGGTCTGATACTTTGCAATTGACACTCATAAGATTATGAATGCACTCATTCTTGTCATGTTCATTTTGGTTTTGCTAACCCAACTGTTTCCTCAAAGTGTTATGTAAACTTGTTTTGCAATTTTGCAGACATGCTAAATCTGGATTGAGCTTGATGAAACCTGACAGTATCTAACTTGAGATTCATGTGAAGCTTAAAGATGTGCATGTCATTCATTAACTGCAGGTGATTATGCCAAGAAGAGCAGTGCATGCATGCCATGCAGGAGGTCTGGTGCATGCATTAGAGGGATGGCAGCATCATGAGGTGGGAGCCATTGACATTGACCGCATTGATGTGGTGTGGGAAGCAGCTATGAAGCATGGCTTCTCTTCCATCAAGTAAAACACGTGTTTTCCCACAATCATTTCCTCAACAAAATAAGCAGGATAATTTTGTGCAAGCTAATCCCATTTTGCACCAGAATTGACTTGTCATTAGCAAAACCCATCAGGCATGTTGTGATCAAAAGGCCACAACAGCCCTCATTAACTAACAAACAGAATGATCTGCAAAAACTCCTGATACAGAGATGGAAATGTGACTGAGGAATAAGCTTGGAATGAACAATGACTAGTATTGATTGATTGTTTGAAACGTGAATGATGACAGAAGGGTGATCACTTTCCAGATGTGGACAAAACATTAGACCTGATGGGAAATTTCCCTTCTGTGAAATGGGGTTGGATGTATGTACCCTTTTCTGGTCCTTCAAATTCTCAGTAGCAATGTGGCAATGATTCTGACCATTGCCTCTAGTGAATTTCAAGAAACTTGATTGTCTTAGGTAAATTGGATCAAAACTTTTTTTTTTAATTGAAATCTGGAAAGTAAAGCTGTGCAAAACTGTGCTGGAAATTCTTACTCCAACAGACAGAAACAATTGTATGTCACAAAGACTTAATTCTCATGTTAGGTTGAAATGTGCCATTCAATATTTTTCCTGACAATGAACTGTGGTTGTGTAATTTTCATGTACACAATTGTGCACACACAAGTTATCTTTTATATTCATCAGTAATCATGCCTTGTTAGCTTTGGTGTTGGATTTGCAATCAATGTTTGTGAATACTAACATATGCTAAACACTTGGTAAGCAGAAAACAACACCATGAAAGATTGCTGTCTTTTGAAGCTTTGACAGTGCAGCTCTCTTTCACTTAAAAAAGGTTACTGAGACTCCACAAAAGTATTCAAACATCTGCAGTACAAAAATTTCCCCACCAAGCAGTCAATTACTACAACAATGGAAGATAGATTCTCCCAATGACTGAAGTGACAAGATTGCTATGTCTCTGTCCATTTATGAAAAGTCTTCTCAGACTCTGGGAAAAAAACTGATATCTTGGTATGAGACTGGAAAGAGCATGAAACATTGTAAATTATTGAATCAATTGAGCATGCATTCTTCAACTCCACCTTCACAGGCAAATGTAAACCAACGAAGATAACCCTTCTAGAATATTCTTTACAACCACTCTTGGCAGTGCTTAGAAGCTGTACAGTGGTTAGGGTTTAGGGTTTTATGATAGCTTCATGATACTTGCACAGATCATAACATAGCTCTGCAAGAAACAGAAAACAGTTCAGATATTTCAAGTATTCTTATCTGGTTGTCTGGTTCAGAAAGTGAACTTTCATCATCAAGACATAATGACAGTCATACTCGTGTGCACATCAATCAATTTTTTGTTTTGATCTATCATCTCACAGCACTAGACCTCCCAATTCTGCATTTCCAATCCCAGTTGGCCAAACCTTGGCAACATTAACGTTCAGAGAAGGACTTTAGATCAATTTCTTCTCACATACTTCTTCTATACACCTTCCGGCCTTACGACCTTGGCTTGCCATAACCAAATCCTCCGTGAACCAGCCTAAAATGTTGCTATTACCTATTTGTGGAAATGCGACCCGCAGAGAAGCACTTGTATGAAGAATTAACCAATTTACTGTAATCCCATTTGAGTGTCATTGGCATGTTTGGACATCTTGCTCCATTCTCTTGTTCCCTTCATGTCTTGTAAAGCAGTGCTGCCATTTTCACAGTGTACTCAGAGGGCATATTATAACCATGAAAGTTCCTCCGCTGAGAGGAGGAACTTTTCAGATTTAGAATGTTCAGCAGCTGTGCTTTCCGCACAGTAAAACCCTTGGGGGAGGGAATTCTCAGAATAAGGGGCAACCTCGGCTCCGCCTCTGACAGCCCCTTATACTGAGAATGCCCTTCCCCTAGTGCTTCACCTAACACTTTTTCGTTTTTGAGTTATCAGTGTGGGAACGCTGTTTTATGAGTCGCCGGACGCGCTGGTGCGAGTGGATTTGCCCGAGGTTTGTTGCAAGAGTAAAGTTGGAGCTGGAAAGGTTGACTTTGAGGGCGAAGTTAAGGTTAGTTTGAAGGTTTTGGAGAGACGAAGTTTCTGCCTTGGCTGAGTGGTAGCCGCTGTTCAAAGTTGACCAGAAACATACGAGATTTGGTGGTTACGGAAAGTACACGAGGACCTGAGTGGAGATGGAACCCGGTTACTTGGACTACTTGTCACCATGACTTCTTGGTTTCTGCAGTGGAATCAGCAATAAAAGTAATCGCCCTGATAATTGTTTGCGGTTTCTTTGTTGCTCTCTCATTTTGTATGCCATGGCTTCATCCTCAATGTGAGTTGTGGTTGACAGGTTTTATATGCAAAATCTGTTCTGTGACGAGATGCCCCTGCTCCTATGTTGCTGTACGTCGTGCAGCTGGATACGCTCGGGGCTCCCATGGCAGTTCGGGATCGATTTTTCTGTTTTTTTTTTTCTGAATCACAACAGCAGACCCGACCTGGCAAGCCTTCAAGTCAAGTTCAGTGGCGGACGGCCAGCAGGACGGCAGTGACCTTTTGCTGTGTTTGTGAATGCTTACATGACACCTGCATACTCCGTTTTCTTAATGGAGGGAGGCATGAAAGGACAAAATGCAAGCTTAAAATCTTAGAGTGCCAGGTGGTATCATGTAATTTTCCTCACTTCCTCTCACAAATCTTATAAAATCAAATTGACATATAATCAAACGCACGGCTTACTCTACACTTTCTATTTTCTTCACCTGCTAGTCGAATCGAATATAATTGACACATTGTAACCAAAGCATGGAATTGACATATAATTCAAAGGAACCAATTGCTTCTCACTTGCTCCAATTAGTTCAATCACCTATAATTGACGTGTAACTTAAGTCAGAGAATTGTTCTCACTTCCTTGCACGGGTCTTATAAAATCAAATGGACATATAATCAAAGGTACCACTTGCTTTACACCTTTTTCTCCCTTGCTCCAATTAGTCCAATCAAATACAATTGACATGTAACTAAAACAGGGAATTGTTCCCACTTCCTCTCACAAGTCTTTATAATAAAGTTGACATATAATCAAAGGCACCACTTGCTCTACACCAAGTTTTTTAGTAGAATCTTTACTATCCTCCCTTTGGCTGAAATTGCCACCTGGCTTATGTCTCCTTTGCTCCAATTGGAAGTGGTTGAAACTTGGCACTAGTATTAAGTAAAAGTAGTAAGTAGTAGAAAAATAAGGACCCTTCTATATTCTTGGCTACTTGCTAGAACCTATTGTACACATCTAGCAATTGGAAAGTTCTTGGCTTGAAATTTGGCAAATTGCCATTTTCTCATGAAAAATCCTTTATATAGTTGAAATCAGATTTTCCAAGTAAAAACTTTGGCAAGATTAAACTAGATATAATGGGTTATGTAGTGCTGATCATTTTGGCACCCCTTGCACCCATGAGCTCTTGGGCAAGCTTGTTAAGTTGAGGTTATTGGCACAATGGGAGCCAACATTCACAATACCTAACCCCTTATCTAATGTTTAAGGTAAGGGAATTGCTTATGTGTGTTACATGTGGCCACTCCTGAAAAAGGTATAAAGCAAGCGGTGCCTTTGATTATGTGTTCATAATCATACTTTCTCCTTCTTGAGTTAAAGTAATGAGGTGAAAGTATGATTGGGCGGTACACTAAGGAATATCATATTTTTATTTTATTAGATCCATTGAAATTTTAAAAAGAAGAAGGAAACATTTAAAAAGGGGTTTTCATTTTAAAATAATTGTAAATACATAATTAGGTATTATAAACTTTGAAATTTTTGATGAAATTAATTTTTTTTTAAATATTAATGTTCATAATCATTTCTTCTAGCACAAGGATGTTAAAGTAGGTCAATTGGTGATCTTGGCCCAAAAAATAAAAATAGGTGGAAAATAGATTTCTCATTTTTGAATTTTAAGCTTTTTACCAATGTTATAAATTTTTTGATGTAGTTGTCATATTAAATAAATCATATATGGTCATTCCCAATCTATATTACTATTTGGATTATTTCATTTATTTATTGAATTTTTATATTTTATATTTTATTTAAATCAAACTATTCAAATGATGCTAAAGTAATTAAAAAATTTATATATTTAAAAAAACCCAAAATATTTTTCAAAAACATTATTGACCAAAAGATTCAAAGAAAATGTAATCATTATTATGTTTTTGAAAGCTTTTAGTTAAAGGGAATAAGCATGCTAAAATAGGCCAAAAAAGTGTCCTAAGAATGCAATATATATATATATATATATATATATCAATTTTGGACATTTTCAAGTAGGACACATTCTGTGAAAATAAATGTTTAAACTGCATGAGCATAATATGTAGGATGACATAAAAAAGTTTTTAAAAGCTTAAGATGTTGTGTTCACTTTTTTTCCCAAAGTTGTCCCATTTTGCATAAAGTAAAGATCAAATATAATTATGACTTTTGATTCTTTAAATTCATTCTTATGGCTCCCTTAAAGAATGTTTAAAGCATGTTTTACCATGTTACAAACACAAAATGCATTTATAATTCATATTGAAAAGTAAATTTTTAACGCTTCGAACCTATGTAAGGAAAAACTTATTTTTGAAAGGTTTAACATTTTCGTAATTGAAAGCTTCAAGTTCTAAAAAATGTGTATTAATATGCATGATGGTTTGAACAAAGCAGGATTGGGGTACCCCCTTAGAAAACATTAAAGATTCACTTTCAAATTCACTTTTTTCTTCATTTAACTTATGACTTGTTTAAAAATTTCCTTTTTTTCTTATGCCAAATGAAATAATGTTTTTCCAAATTACATATATAAACATTTAAAATATCTATTTTTTTCATTTATGAGAGTAAAAATAATGAAAATTATCCAATGTGGGCCATGTTCTATTAATGGTTCAAAATTATCAAAAAATTCACTTTTTGAATCTTGTTACATTGTAATAAAACACTTGGTTTTTGTTACAATCATACATATAATATACATTAGTACATAAGGTGTTTATGGTAAAAATCTTGGGGCAAAAAAATTTGTTCAAACATTTCTTATGAATCCTTAAACTTTTTTTTCTTTGGAGACAAAATCTTGGATTTTTTTTAGGACTTGGTAGGAATCATAAAACTTGTTCAAATTTGACATGGTATATATAGAATAGTAATTTAGTAATGTATCTATGCATGAAAAAATTAAACTTTCAATATGAATGTGTGATTAAATTATAACATGTTTTAAATCAAAGGGTCAATTGGATACAAAAGGAAACGGTCCTTTTTGGTACCCCAATTGTACTTTGACCAGATGGTATTTTATTTAAATTTTTATTAGGAAATTAATTGAGTATTAAGTAAAATTCACTTATGATTTTCCAAAGTTTAGGTTTGTAATTCTTGAAAAGGTCACAGAAATTAGGAATACAAATGTATAACAATTCCCATTTATTTTGTTTCCAATGAAAACTTAAGGCCATATATATTGGCATGCAATGAGTAAACATGAAAAAAAATCTGTAATATTAAAGACATTTACAAGAACATTATTTCAGAAATTTTAATTTCTTAAGCACTCCTTGAGGTAATTCCTTGTCATACCACCCAATCATACTTTCATACTAGATAGTTGTATTATATTATTATGTAAATGTGTACTCAAATATTTCTCAATAAAAACTTGTAAATTTTCAATATATTTGAAGTTTTTCAAATGTATTTTAAGTAATAAAAGCACTGATTATATATATATTTAAATGCTTTTGGATATTTCATGCTCAAATGTTAGATCCATTTCATACTTATGTTTAAATCTTAGTATAATACATTTTTAAAAATATTATTGCACAAGATCACACAAAAAATTGAAGATCAACTTATGTTCCACTATCATAATGAGAAATTAAGCAATTGCTACATCCTAGAATGACTCCTAATGGCCTATTTGAGCTAGCTTGTAAACATCTGCGAAAAATACAATTAAATGGTTAGTGGCACAAAATCATGCCTAGGGCAAACTTGATTCTAGATACACAAGCATGACATAATAACATAACATTATGTTTGAACTTCTATACTGGCGTGCAAATGCTTAGATTAATGTGTCCTTTTTAGTTGGGATTGATGTGTACGATACAATGGATGTAATGCATTGTGAAAAGAAATGTTTTGAATATTATTTTTGGTGGCAAGGATACAATCTAGGTTGTTTGAGAAGTTATAAAAAATTGTTACATATTACGGTCACATTTGTGGATACACACTAATCCAGATTTAATCCATTAAATTTGAAGTTCATACATATCATTAAACATTAAGAGAAAAAAATGTTATCTAGATAATCTTTAAACTTGAAAATATGTGTGCATTCTCTGTAGTTTTCATTGAGGAAGAGAGTCCACGAGGATGAGCCTAATTCCAAGGGAAATTTGAAATCACATTGCTATCACATCATGATGCACAAGAAATATTACCTATATGCACACATCTTAGGGCAAAAGGTTTCAAGGTGATCATGACTCAATTTAATCCTGTGTTCAAAAAATTTTGTGTCAACTTGTGGACCTAGGAGCCATTAGAGAGCTAAAAAAATCAGGAAATTCAGAAAACCTGACCTTGGAGGAATGACCTTGTTGCAGGAATGCAACCACTGCAAAAGAAAAGAGAGTAATGTAAAAAAACATCTAATATATATTAGGAGTGGCACCATTTTAAAAGTTTAATGGAGATTCTCAAATCCTTCCCAAGGACTTGCAGTATTGAATACTAAACCTTGTCTTGTTGTTGGTCAAAGCTTGAAACTTGAAACAAGTCTCTTATAAATGTCAAAGAGCGCATGAATGTTGCATACAAGATATGTTCATAAGAATTTCTTGCATAAAATTTCTCTAGGTATGGTTATGTGCACTCCTACCTTCAGTGGAATCAGTCAAGTAACAAAGTTTTCTGCATGGTATGACGAATGATATACCAGTCGACCTTCAATTTTTACCTACTCTGTATAACAGACCAACACTGGTGCAGAGTCAACCTACATTAAAGTCTCCTAGCCTTCCATGATAATTACCTAATAAGAGATCATAAGCAGGGATGCAGGCAGCCATTGGGATGAACTTCGAAGAAGAAACACTAAACATCTACAGACTGGCACTGAAGTACTGCTTTCAATTTTTGGAAGCAGCGCCTTCTCTTCCAATTTTGTGATGTCGCCAAAGTCGTGATTGTCTGTAAGAAGATGTCAGAAAAATTGTCTATAAATGAGACGTGAAGGCAAACATCACCAAAGGTCAGCTGTCAGCACATTGGGAGGTTGCTTCATCATAGAACGTCAGCGTAGAAAACCCGAGTGCAGCCCAACGTTTCTCCAGCTGCTGTAAGGTCTACGATTATGGGGCATATCTTTCTTTGAAAGAAGATTTAGAAACTAGGAGAAAAGCAAATAATGGACTAATGGCAAAAATGAGTCACGTTTCGCTTAGTTGTGTGGTTATTTGAATTTTTAAAGAACCACCGGTTCTAGGTTTTTGAATCTTCCAGCTTCAGAGAAGCTCTGGTTCTGGCTCTTTGAAAGAAATCAAAATGAAAGAACCGTTGGTTTCTGTTATTTCAAAAATACCTTAAAGAACCTGCAGTTCTCATGAAAAAACGGTCGATTTCATGGCTGGTTACTTGATATTTTCAAAGAAGAGAATTGGGTTATATACCAGAATGGTTATTTGAATATTTTTCAAGAACCACAGTTATGAATCCTAAGAACCTCCATAAAAACCACGGGGTCCGTTCCTCTTTCTAATAACCACTCAACACGTGAACTTCTCCCTCGCATCAATATGATATACCACGTGGTCAATTGAGCTAGGTGGAATACATTGTCTCACTTGTATTGAGAGAATGTAACTAAGGTATGTTATTGGACTGACATTCCTCAGTTACATCCTCATTTTACATTGCTATTATTGGCAACAATCTAGCACCTCCATTTAGACAATTTATCAATGGATTTTGGTTTGAAAGTTGACATTTGATAAATGGCAAAGTTGATGTCGCTGCAATATAGTTGAAGAGTTCCTACAAATCCTTTTCAACTCCTAAAATCAAACTTCAACATTTAGAGGTTGAATCAGAGAAAATGTTCTTTCTATGTGATAAATAATTGCCCCTTTGAGAAATTTTTGGAAAAAGGTGCTTTTCCAGTGTAAATCGTGTTTTTTCAGCGGAATCACCGCCTGCATGAAATCAAAAAATTGATCAATAGGAGTTGTGAAGCCCGTAGGTATATAAAAATCCACATGACATCCAAGTGCACTCCTTGGTGGAGACATTCACACATGTTAGCCAAACCCATTTCAACAATTTCTACATATATTAACGGACATAATTCAAAATGTTCACATTATTAGACATGGGTTTAGTTGATGTCAATGCACAATAGCTGAAGAGTTCACGTAAGTCCTCCTTTTCAAGTCCAAATTTCAAAATTTCCACACCTAGAGGTTGGATTGGAGAATGAGTATCAAGGTTGAATTCCACATGACCTCCACTATTTACTCACTCCTGGCTCGACATTAAACACTTGTAAAAAAGAAAACACACAGGTGCATGTACATAATACCACAAAACCGACTTAAAGACGCGAATATGTATTATGTTTCATTTTTGGATGGTGGTATGAGAACCATACATCTTGGCAATAATTTGAAATTAAAAAATAAGAGAGAAATGCACTTAAAACTGTTATTTAGCTTATTGTGATATTAGACTTTCCGTGGCAGAGTTTCTGAATTTAGGGGATAGTGTCGGGAAAAGAAAGGTGTGAATATATTTGAAAGTGCCATTTGTGCCGTAAAAACGTTGATTTTCGACGGGCGGTCCCCACTAGGAGAAAGTGACTTCACAATGTGGACCTGTGTAATTTTTCATCTAACGTAGTTGTGCATTTCTGTATCTAGATAGTCCTCAAATCAGTAATTGTGCTTAAGATCATTTTCCATTCAGAATAATGCTATAATCATTTTGAAACTTTTTTTTATAATATTTTCCACCCAAAAACCAGCAAAAAGCTTTATTCGGACTACATTTTGAAGTCACCTTTGAAAGGACTCTCACCGAGTCACAAGTGCAGCTGATTCAAGTTTGATGGGAGTCTGGATCTAAATTTATTGCAAAGAGTATCTGCCGAGTTGGGCAAGATCACCTAAGTATTGGGCTTGAAAGCCAGCTCATGATGTATTTAAAGTCTGCACATGGTAGATAAAACTAGTCGGATTTATCAGCTTCCGCCGATTATGGTCTTGGAATGTCGTCTCTACGATACAATTCTGGCTCGGTCGTCTATGTTTTCAAATACCATGAGCACATAATCTTCGTCTATATCTTCTGAGCTGGGGTAGCCAGACACTGTGACTACATTTCCGGAGACTGAATAATCCAAACCTGCAATTGGCACAATCACGCAAGATAAAAAAGTGATGAGAAAATGATTAAATATCCAGACAAAACTTCCCATCTGGCGGCTATGCTGAAGGACCTTGACACTGATGTTTGGCTCTAGTTCAAGGTTCGGGGATGTAATTCGAACCCTAAACCAAATAGCTCCCAACCAGAGGCGACCTAGAGTGTCGAATTACACTCTAGGTCGTCTCTGGTTGGGAGCTATTTGGTTTTGAAACTGCATTAAGGAGACTCTCTCGCCCCTTTAGACTCCTAAACCATAAAGGGGGAATTTGTTATGCCGTGAGAAATCCTGCGGTAATATCCATTCTCAGATTCTCGCTTGCTTCATTGTAATTACTTGCAGCATCACTGAAGTTGTTCCTGGAATCGAAAAACCTGTGTGTTACTTAATGCTGAAGATTATCTTCACCAAAATTGATCATTGATTCCATTGATTTGGATGGGCAGCACAGTTTTTTTGGGTGGTTTTGCGGTCACTGTATTAGTCAGTTGGATTAGTACAGACATTTGTAACTTACCCATTGACCTACATGCCTTGCGCACTTTATCCAATAGGCTCCGATTTCTCGACAGCCCGGGGATGTGGATTTCCATAGATAACTGCAAGACAAAGTGAAACATACGATGTCAGAGCATGAGATTAGCTTTCGGAAACGATCCTCAAGATGGATGCCTATCCTGTCGTTATGATTTATTAACTTCTGAGATTAATAGAGTTGCAGTAACGATAGCTTTATCGCGCTGAATTAAGAACTTTGAATAGCGATAGTTCAAAACTGTCCCTCAGTTGGTAACATATAAAGTTGCTTCTCCATATATATGTTCTGAAGGGTGATACTGGTAAAGAGATCTAATAGGACACTCACTGGCACGTTGGAAAGTTCTTCCCTGTCGTCCGAGTGATTGCCTGATTCATGTCGCCACCACTGTTGCAACCAACATCAGAATCGATCTGTTATAATTCAGGTGACTTGTGCTAATATTTTGACCATGATCAGAAATACAATTCATCAACCATACCCCATGCACTACCACGAGGATGAATGATGTCACGTATGGAAGTTTCCTCAGCTCATGAAAACTGGACCGTGGCACAGCTGAGCTGAGCATGTTTGTGTGCATCCAGGTATTTGTTTAGGTGATTATGGTTGGCGTGCCTACAGTTGGCTCAAAAACTTTGTTTAGAAATCTAAATTTTTCGAACGGAAATTTACCTCGTGGTGTGAAGCCATCCTGACACTCTTAAAGGTAGGCTTCGATCTTGTTTCTTTCTCTGGGCTTAGGTGTTTGGAAACAAAACAAGTGATTTGTTCTAAAGGTGTGGTTACCTGTGACAGCAAACATAACTCGTCAGACATTCCTAAGACTAACAATCCTTGAAAGTACTGCAAGAAAATATCGAGTCGACTTAGTTAGATGTAACTGCTGGTTAACACCTTCACAATAACCCAAAAAATTAGGTTTCTTCAAATTCATCAACATGTTTCTAAAATACTAGAGCTCGAGCCTTTTCGGTTCAGATGCCATTCACCTACTTCGAATCTTTGGTCTCGCTTCAGCTGGAACAAATTAATCTGGGCTCAACAGAAAGTTGAAAGTTGAAACTAGCTGCTTTCACAAGGAAAGCTTAATAAAACCGAGGACTTGTCTAGGTACAATTCGGAGTTGCTGCTGTCCCGCCCGCTTCAAAAAAACTGTGTTTAGCTACTTAGAACTCAAGTTTAGCAACAGAAAATTTGTCACCATTCGCAAGATAGAACTCCAAGCGGCGGACAATATTCAGACCTAGTATAGAACTAGGACTTTGGCCTTGTTTGTGGTAGAGGCAGGCAGCCGGTAGGGAAGCGGGAGTTTATAGTCAACTACGTCTGAGGCACTGAACAGACAGGATGAGTAGAAGGCGCGAGAATGCGATGCTGCAGATGACGGGAAGATCAATTGTAATCCTCGATCACGACAATGCTAGTGGGAAAAGTCTGGCCTATTTAAAGGGGGCGCGCAGGTAGTTGTGATTGTTGTTTGTTCAAAATGCGCTATTGTTTCAAAGCACGAACTTTGGCGTTGGTGGGTTTCTTTTCCTGAAATTACAAAGGGTTTAGAAGTCAACATAGGGAAGATCACCTTCCGCGTCTGGCAGCAAGGCGTCGTGCTGCGTTTTGCAGTTGGAAACTACAACCAGAGAATTCTTGAAGCCATTAAGTCGACGCCCAAAAACAAGACTAACACCTCCCCCCCCCATTCGCGGAGGGTGGTCGTCACGGCAATTCTAGGTCGGCCTTTCTCCCGACCCAAGAATTACCGACGAAAGTACCCCAGCCGGTTATAGAAAAAAATGGTCAGTTCTCGACTTGCAGGGTCTGAAATTGGTTAAGAACCAAACAAGGACCCTACCTGTCTCATATATATGAAGAGACTTGGTGACACCTTATGGGTTGGGTATACTTTTGAGGAAACCCTACCTAGCTAGGTATTGCTTGATGAAAAGCAAAAACTAACCTGTAAACTTCCTTGTTGTCGTCCCATTAGGTTCTTACTCAAACATTAAAACCATTGACCTGTGACTAAATTCATTCGGCTGTACACATCAACTTTACCTCCACTATCTGCTCAAACCCTTTAAATTTGATTTTGACACCTGTGAGGTGGGTCAAATCACACTAAACTAGTTAACAACATTACTAGATCCAAGGATTGGGGTTCTTTTGTCTCAAAATAAAATTTTCATAAGAAACATTTTTTCTATAAATTCTTGTTGTTAAATACGTTGGGGATTGACTGATTTATCATCATTTATGTGATAATCAACATTATGGATTGGTTTTTGGAAATATGCATGTTTCCTTGTTTCATGTAAAAATTTCTCAATTTTAAAAATCAAACCAGTCAATAGGTTCAATACTACATGTTGTTCCAATTCTTAACCTACAACTTGTTTCTGTACTTGAATTGCATTAAAAGACTCCTGGAATTCATTCATATTAAAAACTCAAATGTATGTTTTTAAAATTCAAATTACACATTTTTTGAACAATAATGAATGGTTTTTGCAATTGTGAATTATACTTTTCTATCACCAAAACTTTTTTAGTACCATCAACAAGTTGATTATAAGAAAAGTAAAGTGCCCTTTGCAAAATGGACATTATTTGATGCAATAGTTGCATGCTTTCAAAAATTCTTTTAACTCAAATCAAAACTTAAAATCAATGAATTGCATGAATTTTAAATTCAAATTCCCCAACATACATAATATTAATCATTTAGCATAAATTGCTATGAATATCATGATTTTCAATACATAGACATGTTTATGATTTTCTTACATATTTTATTAAGATTTGACATGGGTTTTGACTTGTTTAAATTGATCATGTACAATTGCGAAAAGCTTGCCCCAAGAATTTTGGGCAATAAGGTTTTTGTACGAAAACCTTCCTTGACATTGTACTCTAGGTTGGTATGAGATTGGTACATTACATTGGGTATTCCATAATCAACCCTTATGCATAATTAAAACACCTGGGGAAATTGGTAACCATGGTATTGTCTAAACATGTATCATCAACATGTTATGCGCAAGGTTTTCTTTTTTACTTTTGTGGTGTAGCCACATTGGGAACCATCCAGAAGAGGATCTAACCAGATTTGGCTACAAGATAGGTAGGATAGTAAAAAGCTTTGTAGTCATGTTGATGTTTGGTGATTTGCAAGACCATACACTCTAAATTTGGTGAATCTAGTTCAAAAACCTTCCATTTTGGCAATTGTTTTCAAAAAATTCCAAGAAAAGCTTTTGTCAAGATTGTTGCCCCAAAAATATTTTTGCATTTGAGCAAAATTGCGTGCAAAAATATTACTAGTTATGTGATCATAATCAAATATCCAAGTCTCAAAAAAATTCAAGATCCAATTATTTGACACCATGTGGTGAGACAATAATAATAATTTCACAAAGATTACCTCACCAGTTGTAGAAAAAAATTGAAAGAAAAAGCTAACCAACTATGAACAAGAAAATTCTTTTATTTGTTAGTCTTTTTATGTAGCCATAATGGGGATCATTTATTATAAAAAAATTATCTAATTTTTTTAATAAATGAAATATAAAAATATAGAATTTAAACATCATTTTACATAATTAATTACATAATTGAACCTTACTTTTAGAAATCTAATGAATTTTCTTTAATTTATTTTCTAATTTCGGTGACTACAAGTGACAGAAATCATTTCATCTTTGCATTTTTATTCTTTTACTGTCATGTTTTGCAAAACTTTGTTAGTAAAAAAAGATGGATTGCACCAATGTGTTTTTTCAACTTTTTTTGTTGGACCATCACTAGTAATCATCACAAAAAGGATTTAGTATTAATTAACAACACACATTGTAAAAAAATGTCCACATTGTAGATTTTTTTGAAGGTATCCTTTTAGATTTTTTATTACCTACTAGTTTGAACCCCGTGCCTAATGCACAGGTGTGTGTGTATTTGATGGTACATATTACAAAATTACAACTACAAACTACATTTCCAAAACCTCTCTATATACCACATTCTGCATGTATTCATGGGGATCCTGGCCACTGAAAATCTTGATGTTTGCACTGCTTGTGACCCGTGAGATAGCAACATACAGCTGACCATGGTAAAAGACCAGAGATGGCAAAATATCAAAATCTTGGGGGTTCCCCCCCGGGCCGGGCATGCCTTTCCTAGATAGCAACACATGCGCAGAGGGGAGAGGGCGGGGGGGGTTTATTTATTTCTGCCAGGGTTTTCGTCCCTGGATGATGACATCCATGGATGGATGACGAGATGAATGGTGGATGGACAGGTCACATGATGAAAAAAGTTTCACGAAAAACAACCATGACGTCCTTTACTATATATAATGTCAACCATCATTTTTTTTGTGCCAAAAATTTTGCAAAAATATGAAAATAAAAAGGGGAATATTTTTCTGCAATATTCCTCTTTCTTTCTTTTTCGCAAAATTTTCCAAATTTGGGAAAAAATAAAAAAAAGCGTTGGCCACATTTGATCTATGCTTTTAATTGATGGCATTCTTTCAACTAGTTTTTTCACTATTTATACAGCTTTTGAAAACAATCCTTCCTGGGATGCTAGCTAATGACATAACATCACAAAATTGAAAGAAAATCACTGATGTCAACATTTTGCAAATTGTTCCAATCTTTTTTTAAATGGTGAAATAAAACCTCAAGAGTGTTATTTTTGTGTTTGTTTTTGGGAAAAAACCTTAGTCGGCAAAAATGTAAAAACATTAAATTGTAACAACCTTTTATTTATGGGTGAAATTTCGGCAAAAAGAAATTTAAATTTTGAAAATGAAAAAATGAAATGATTTTGGGGTTTTCAGTGGCCAACAGTTGAAAAAAGAAATAACAGAAATCACCAGATTTCTTAATTGCTTTTAGTTGGCCATTGTATGGGATGATCTCTACTATGGCTGCCATATCACAAATTTGACAAAACAAAACATTAGATTGTACTTAGGGATTAGAAAATAAGCAATGCAGTCCTAAAACCTACTTGGAAGGCGCAAGTCAATCCTTATGACTTGCCCTTTATGATTTATAATTCTCAAAGAAATTTTGCACAAAGAATTTTGATACTAAGCATTGACATGCGTGATGCATCATAGCCTTTGTATTGAGGATTCATTGGATTCAATGACAGATGTGCATCTACTACTAGTTAAAAGGATTCACAAGTATTGTTTGGTTTCAAGTTTTTGGTCAATTATAGATCCGTTCACTTAAAGTTATCACTCTTTTGAAAAGGTTGCATGCAGGTGTACTTGTAATTCAGGTGACCATTTTTTACTAGTTGGACAACGTTGTTATATGTATCTCAATTTGAAGATATTTGCAGTGTAGGTAGGCAGATCTAGTTTCTGCATGTGAAGAACAATCTCCAAAAGTGTACCCCAGGTTCTATCAAATTTGGAAAACTAGATTAGCCTGAAAGCAGGGGATCTATCCAATTTTCGTAAAAGCTAGAAAAAGGCCCAGAGGTCCTGTTCAAAAGCTACAACTGGACAGTGAACAACACTATATTCAACATATCTGAAGGATTTTAGTCCTTCAATTTGAAGCCATGTATGTACCAATAGTCAATGTGTATATTGTCAGTTTTTCTCCTCCACGTTCAGACACCTTGGGTTCAAAAAGTTTGACTCTCAAATGCTTTAGCCCCTTGCCTTATCTTTGCAATCTCCTCGCCCACCCTGTTTGCTGGAGCCCTAAACTCGTGAAGGAGAACAGTCAAGGGACTAGGAGAAGCGCTTCACCATTTTTATTTAAGCTGCATCTGACACCGATATCCCTTTCTGGGAAATTAGTGGGAAGTATTTGACATTTGACAAAAAGGACCCAGAATTCTTTCTTCTTGTTGCGCCACCAGCACTTAATTTGATTTTTGACTCTTTGTGCTGTTTTCGAGTAGATCAACTATAGCTGGCCAGGGAGACCAGGTTTTAAGGGCGGTCGTTGCACAGAAAGATTAGCGGAGATCCTGTGTCATTTCTGCTGGAATTAACTAAATTTCAACTGCCTCCGGAATGTTGTACTAACCTTCAATGGAATCAACAGTTGTAACACTAGGCACCTAAGACCTTATCTCAATTATTAATTTTTAATCAAAATCAAGTTCAGCCATAAAAACGATCATTTAAAGAAATTTTGATTCCGTATTAGAGTTATCTGGAAAGTAAGAAAAACACAGCACCAGAACCCTGAGTTTGGTCATACACAAGATGAGACAACCGGGGGATGAAACTCAGAAAACCATCAATTTTGGTGGTAAACTGAGTTTCATCCTGTCTTTCTTTTTCCTGTCTGAGCGCCTCCTATGCTGCTACATATATTTTAACTGTACAACTACTATATTACTCTCGAACCTTGTGCATGAAATGCTGAGTATTAGCATTTCATACTGAGATTTATTAAAGTGTCTTTACTTTGTGGATGTCACTGAAAGAGGGGATAGTAGGTGAAAGGAGGCCCAAGGACAGGGGGAAGACAGGGTTACTGTATGCATAACTCTATTATGCCTAACTAAAAATACTCCATAACGATGACCACGGTATTTTTATGGTACGGTGTACACATATCATATCATGTATAATATGTATATTTTGTGTCGAAATTGAAAGTACATATATTATCAAAAGTATTCACACATAAAATTTACTCATTTTAATTTTTCCAAAGATCATATATAATTGATTTGGGCTTTAACAATAAAACAAGTTAACTATGAATATGCAATTGATTCATATGTTTGTTTTTATATAATTATACATCAATAATTTGATAAAAGATATTTTAAACGCCTTGTTTAACAGTAGTTTATCACGTTTCATTAATTTAAAATTTTCATTTTATTTTTGTAAAATGATTAAAATAATGTTTAACCCAACTACATCTTTAATGAAAAAACATTTTACGACTCAAAAAGATCATAATCATTAACATTATCATAACATAATATGCTATCAAATATTTATTAATCATCTAATATGAACATCATGTCTTTAAAACAAATTGAATGCGTTTGTGGAGAAGATTGTTCAAATTATGCTTGTTTCTTTGTATGTGAAAATTTTCATGAATAAATCCTCATTTAAAACTAATTTTTTTAGTCATTTTCTTATGTTATAGTTTTTGCAACAAGCTTTTGCAAGTTTGAAATTTATTCCAATCAACTATTGCATTGTTCAAACGTGCATCCATTTTATAACATAATAAGAGTTTAAAGTGTTATTCACCTTTAATTCTATCACAAAATTCTCTCCAAATATCTAAAAAGGCACATAAAAAATGTGTTGCAATGAAATTGTCAAAATATGACACTTTTTTGTGTACACCGTACATTGGAAACACCCACCAGTGTGGTTTTTTTTCAATTTTGTGATGTTGCTTAAATGACAATACTTCATAAATATATTTAACCAAATTTGACAATATTAAAAATATGAAGCCCTTTCATATTGTAGGCAATTGTGGTGATTTTTGACAAGTTCTTGAATTTTTTAAAGTTTTTGATGGATTTTTTTTAAAACAAAAAGTTTGCAAGCAAAAAAAAATTTATTATTATTTTTTTGCAAAATGGAAAAGGTTTTCCACAAAAGAAATCACTAGTAATGACTAATCATTGCAATTAGTGTCAAGATGAAAATATCTTGTCAAAAGAAGAGTACTCCACAATTTCCTTTCTCCATCATAATTCATTGCAAGTAGTGAAGACTTCACATTATCAAATAACTTGAATGAGTCCTAATCAATATACGAATTATTGCTAGGCATAGGTAGATAAATGACTAATAAATCATCTCCCTATTAGATTTTGAGTAGCAAAAATGAAACAAACAATAAACCTTGAACACAACCTAGACAAATGTTTCATATTTTCAAAATTTTGGCATCAATGGGCTTCTAATTTGTCTTTCAACGTTTTGGGCAAGCAATTTCTAATTTTTTTGCCATTTTAAAATATGTAATTACCACCAAATCAAAAACGATAGTATACAAGTGCAATGAACTAAATGTAGTTCCATAACAATATACATGCCTGCCTATTACTGATCTCAAGGGGAAAATGTTTTTCAAATTTGTTAAATGTATTTTAGTTATGATAAGCACCTTAACTAGAGTAGTATCACATCTTTTGAAATAAAAGAATTTGGTGTAGTTTTTAGATTTCTTCTTTCTATTCTTTGGTTCATATCTTTAGACAAAGTTTTGTGTTTTCTATTGCTGCAAAATGGATGTCAAATAGAAACTTAATTGTAAACAAGGCATAAACAAATGTCAAAATTTAAGTGCAATGTTCAAGCATAAATTCAATCCTGGATGTTTATTCCAAAAGGTATTTGAAATATTGTCAAAGATGTTCTAATAATTAAAACTCACAAAGTGTGATTGTTGATTGCCAAAAATTTAATAAATGAATGTAGATATTGATATTCCACCTATTTTTAATGGCCTTCGAACACAACCTACTAAATACAAAGAGTAGCCTCCATCAATCCACAATTTATTGAACTTGGATATCAACTGAAGTGTCAAACCAATTCCAAGCTTGAAATCAAATTTGCTTCATTCTCCAATAACATTTGCTAAGTAACCCAATGTTTAATAGGTATGGTGCTCTTTGCAAAGGGTAATAGCCCAGGCCAAAAATGGTGATGAACTCTTTTGGGAAGAGAAATTTCATGTAGCCAATAGGAAGGCCCAAGCATGCACTCAAGGTGCCTTGCTTTTTTGCTTTTCAAGTTTGGCAAGGGGGGGGGGGGGGGGGGTTCTCCCTAGTTCCCAATGTGGTCCCACTATGTTCCCTTTAAGTTCCCAATGGGTTGCTATCAGCTGCCCAATATGTTCTCCATAGCATCTCACTTTTATCCCATATGCTTTGGCAAATGTTGTCCTCCTTTCACCGATATAGGTGGGTCAAAGGGGAGGAACTCTACACTTCAAAATAAACCTTCCATTTTGGGACGCTCTTTTTTATTGAGTGATGGGCCAATCAAATTGGCTTGTTCTCAAAACGAAATAAATTGAACTTAAGAGGCACCTCATCTAATAAGAAGAGAGGTGAATAGCAGAGGTTTATGAATGTGGTACCTGTTTATATAAAAAGGTTCTTACTTACATCTTTTAATGGAGCATCATGCATGGACGACATGACTTTATTTTAAATCGTGAAAAGTGGCAACCTGGCGAATTCTTTTTTCAAACTGGCCAGTAATGTGTACTTTTCTGAGTTTCTGATCACCAAATTTAGAACTGTTTTTCCACTTGAATCCCCAAGATTCTACATCACGTTTTGGTTGGTAACCTAAAAATAAAAAGGTACATACATTTTTCTAGTTTCTACCATCATATTTTGTCTGTAACAAAAAGTTCTTTGCAACAACTAGTACTGCATCAGAAATTTGAGTCCAAAACCCTGCGCACCACTTTTGTCATGAACCTTATGGATATGTGCAACAAGTTTTCTGTATCAAAATGTTGTGCAACAAGTTTTTTGATAAGTCATAGTACACGATCATCACTTTCAATTCCATATCAATCTCGCCAACAGCTAGTGTCTGACTGACACTCCCACCTCACCAAACCGCAAATGAAACGTGAGATTGCGAATGGGAAAACACGAGGTGAGTCTGAAAGTGGACATTTGTCCTAAACACCCGCCACTCCCAACTAACTTGACCGAAATTTTCCTTCTATTTTTGCAGGTTTCGGACAATGCAAAATCTTCCTCGAAGCCCACAATACACACCTTTCGAAGCAGATTCTCCTCATAGCAGCTCAAACCGCGCACCTTACAAACCTGTAAGGTGCCTCCCAGGGGCCAGTTTGAGACTCTGATTTAGTCTAAGCACGGGATATTCGTAATATTTAGAAATAATTGAATGGATGCATGGTACCAACTTGGGTGCTAGTTCACCCAAGGCCCTCCCAGGTGCTAGATTCCAAACTAGATCAACTTTCTAAGTAGGAGAAGAGTAGGACTCGAGGGGGGCCCATTCCCTTAAACAAAGGAATGCCATCCTCCTGACCCCTGCCCTTAAACAAACGAAAGGCCTCTAGCCCTGCCCTCCCCATATATGTAAATTGTAGTATTTGTGGAGGGTAGTTTATATCCATCAATTTCCCTCCTAGAAATTGGGAGGGAAATTATGCTTACTTAACAGTGCAAGAACCCTCTCGCTATTGAGGAGGAGACAATCCCATTCATACACCTCACGATCTACATAGGTTTGGTTCATGATAAATTTTGCCTCATGCTTTATGATAGGTAAAGCCCATGGGTGGGGTCATTCCCAAAATGCAGATCCAAACTCAGCTGTCACCTCGTCCTAGACCCCTTACACCTTAGGGCTACACCCTGCACATAGAGCACAGGCAGGCTGTTTTTGTCTTGAGTTGATAGCCCCTGATTTTGTGAAATATTGCCTCCTTGGCTCTCCTTCCGCCTTGTGCTGGATCACTTATGTTAGTAAGGCCAGACCCTAGGGCTTTACTCTACACTCAAAGTTCTCAGTAGGTCTCACCTACATTGCATTGAACCTTGTAGACTTCGGTAACAAATTCTATAGGGGCCTGATCCAGAGGAGTAGGAATTATTCATATCCCTCATAGTGGACGTCGGACCCACCCCTGATTCCCATCGCAAGTGGCACCTGCAGAACCAACAGCTGACCGCCTGTCCACAGCCGTAAAATACCCCTTAGAGTACTTTTTGGATGACAAGTCGCAGAAAATTGGCCTAGAAAAGTGCACATGTGCACATGTTACCAGCGCCTCCCTCGAGCGCCAGTAGCAGGAAATGACTGTTTCTCATTGGCCAACTAGATTGATTGGTTCAGGTGGTGAGAGAGCGTGGATTGGGTAAACACAAATAGTGGGCTGCTGTGGGACATGCTCTGAGAAATAACCTGAAAAGAAAGTACATAACCAAGACTCCATGGTCCAAAACCGGTTAACTTACAAATAGAGAATTTGGCCTGAACGCCTGGAAATGTGGACCTTTGAGACACAGGCAGACAAGTAATTGACGCTTGTCCCTTCCTCATGAGACGGTAGCTATGCACTGTTGTACATAGCTTAAATCCTAAGTCAGGATTCATCCAATAGGGACCCGGCAGCACAAGTCTCCAATTGTGTGCAATCGCAACTTCGTTCCAAGTCAAGTTCTAAAGCACGTAATATTTAGACGGCGTTTCAACTCATGACTTTCAATTGCGTTTCAGGCAGAGGAGACCCAGAGGTAGTTGTGAACCATCCCATGTTCAAGGAGCTTTTGCTTTCAAGCTACTATGCCAGCCAAGGTGTTTTCTTTTCAACTTTCAGAAATAAGCTGTCTTGGTTAGTAGGAAGCATCCACCATGGCCTCAATGGCTAGTTTGGTGAAATGTTTGTACGAGGGGTAAGCAAACTGACTTTTTATTTTCAAAACATCTAACAAAAATGTTTTTTTATTGTGAATTGTTTTGCTACCTCAAAATGTGCAATGAAGTTTAATTTGGTTATCTGTGTATGGCTCACTTTAACACATTAAGCGATTCTTAAATGTTTTAGAGATCTTATTAATGATAAATAAGTTACTTAAAGTGAAATTTTGGTGATATGACTTGTGGAGGAATTAAACCCCTAAATTGTCCATTATAACACAAGTCTTCTCTTGCGTAGGGGAACTATACACATGTCACACAATGTACATATTTCACAAAACAAGTAACAAAACACATAAACTATTCCTACTTGCGAAAAATTGACTTGTGAAGAAATTGAACCCCTAAATTGCATACTACAGCACAAGTTGTTTACAAAACAACACACAACAAACATACATACAATACACAATAACAAAACTTGTTAAAACTTAGTACTTACTAACACCAACAAAAAAAAAAAACTCTTAAGAGACATCAACCTTATTGCTTATCATGGAAATTGATAACAAAAGGAAAAAAAATTGACCTGAACTTACCGAAACAAAAATTATTTGTCAAAATCATACGGGTTTGCATATCATTCCAAGCTACAAGTTACCTATGGACATGGAAAATTTTCCAACATATAAAATTATTGAGAAAACATTCAAACCATAAGGTCTAAATGCATTGTAAATTAGTTGCCAAACTTGGATTTGATAAAATTCAAATTGTTGAAATATCTTTCATCCTTAACAAAATGAATAACTTGGACCATGACAATTTCAGCCAATTTAAAATATTTTGATAACTTGTGCACAATAACTAATGAAAAACTAAAGATTTCCAAAGTTGTAAGATTCACAATGTAAAGAGGACTCATGGCTAATGCAACATTGTTTTTCATTATAAATTCAAAGAATGGCATTCATAAATCCAAAAGCATAAAAAATAGGAACTATGGTACAAAGGTCTAATTAAACCCAATCTTCTTCGGTTAACAATATTGGGCTTCAATTACATTAAGGTGTCTCTTGAAGTACTCCTAATCTACCATCCGTCAATATCAAATAAAATCCAACCCCTAAAGCTTCCATGACACTATGTGAAACAAAGTAGGATTGTAGCTCTAAAATCAAGAATGCAACTACCTTTTTCACCTAATTTTTCATAGTTTTCACAACCTAAATGCACTTTTCTAATCACAACATGCATAACCCTTTTAATTAGTTTAAATGTTTCACCCAAATGTATTGTCTAAGGTGTACTCACATTAACACATATCACAACAAGTGTAACCAATGCTCGGTTTTGTGTATTTAACAATTTTTTTAAAAATAAAGAACTCCAATTGGAATTGTTTTTAAATAATTTTATTTGAATATATTGATATATAGAACTTTGGATTTTGAAATCAATTTAATGAATGAGAAATACACAAAAACACTTTGAAAGCTATTATGCAAATAATTACTTATAATAATTATTAATTAGTATATTTATATTTACTTAATTATTATTTTAGAAATTATTGGCTATATTAAACAGTTTTTATCACAATTTGAATTCGAATAAAATAAAGGATTTTATTTTTTTTAGGTATATCTTTTGGAGAAAAGAAAATAATGAAAGACAATTATATCATTCTAAAACATCAAGTTTTAATGGAATATGAGAGAAATATGTTTTGATCTTTGGAGAAATTTTGTTTCCATAGTCAAAGTTGTTATTTTGATGTTTTTTATCATACTTTTATTATTGGATTTCAATTTTGAAACTAGTTCCAAGTAGATTTGAATGAGCAGATTGTGTTAGTTTTATTGTATTTCAATTCAAATTTAAACCAAAATATAGGATTAGATTTTCTATATTTACCATTTGGTGACCATCCCAAGGTTTGAATTTAGAGCAAATTTCAAAATGATGTTTATGTCTTATTGTTGAAATTTTTGTTTCTATAGATAAATAGTGAATTTAAATTTCGTTTTTTTCATTTTTTCTCAAATATTGATCATAATTTTTTGTTTAGGAGGCAAATCTAAGCAAAGTAACTAACTGTGAGGATTTTTTTCTAATGCAAAAGGTTGTTCATATTTGAATTAGGATATGGAAAAATGGAAAATAGAATTGTAATTAGAAGTTTGACACAATTGGATCATGTTGTATTACATGAACAATTTGAATGTAAATCAGGTAGATCAACTGTTTGAAACACCTAGAAAGGTTTCTCAAATAGAATAAAGACATGTATGGACAGAAAAAAAAAACTTGCATGCCACAAAACACTTCAGGCAACACTAATTATTCCTGGTGAAATGCAAATTGGTGAAGCACAAAGGTGAACCAATAGTTTGCAATAAAACTTTAGGAGGAAAAAATGTCAAATTAAAAATGCAGACTCATAGGTTGAGTTTATACGAAAAAGTCGAGAATCTCAACTTTGACTCAGCAGATTTGATGTAATAACATGACTCTAATACTATAATTCAAAAAGAACAACAAAGACTCAACATGTTAGAAAGGGAAGAAGTGGTACTAAAATACAAATTTACTTCACCTCCTTATTATCAGGAAGGCTAGGAGAATGAAGAGTTTGAACAAAGAGCTTAGAATTTTGAACCTCTTATTCATTATGTTGTTGAGCAAGAAGCTGTAACTCAAGGTATCAAAATATCTAAAAGAGTTGAATCGGTACTTGTAACTAGACAAGAAACTATAATTTTACCAAGAATAGAACCAACAGTAGCAAAAGGTGTTCCTATGGCTATAAGAGTGAAGTATAATGAATCTATAGTTAATCAACAGAATGGTAGCATTAATAGTGGAGTTCCAAGGGATTAAAATAGAAAAATTCATAGTGTCAACAGAATTCCAAAACCAAATTTCCCACATTGCACATATTGCCATCAGATTGGACATCTAATCAATGAATGTCTAATTATTGAAGATAATGTGAAGCAAGTACTTGTTGAACATTTCTAGAATTTGAAAACTTGCAAGAGTAGGAAATCATGGACCTATTGAGCTAGAAAATTTGTACCATGAAAGGTTCAAAATTCCAAATAGACTGAGAATAAATCTAGAGAGATAATAGAATAAAAATGAGAGCATAGATTAAGGTAGATGTAGTACCATTTCTATAGCTCATGTACAAAGTCTATTACAACAAATCAATATTGGAATTACTTATGTAAGAACTTCAAATTTCAAAATGGAACTAATAAGATTTGTGCCATTGTATTTTATGGCAATGCTTTATTGAAGCTCCATTTGTGTTAGCACTAGTTACTACTATTGGCAGTATTAAATCCAAACCACACATTCCAAGGGGAATAAAATTTAAGAATTTGCATGAAGATTTTCCCAAAAAGGTGAACAAAGTTTTTACTAATCAACCATTAGATCAAGGAGGAGGTGACTCAAATCCACTAGGACTTCCAAAACTTCTAAAGTATTTTGGATTACCAATGGTGCATCTAGGCAGGCCACCATTACCAATAAGTAGACCTTATTGTTGACCACTTAAATATCTTGAATATATTAAGGATTCTGACCCAAATGCTCATGTAAGAGTATTTAAAGCTACCATTAAAGCAAATAATGAAATAAATGATGTAGAAATTGTAAATCTATTCAATTTTACCTTTAGAAATATTGTGTTTCACTATTGTAATAATTATCTAGGAGATTATCCAGATTATACTTTTGCGAAATTGCAATTAACCTTTTGTAAAAGGTATAGAAAAGTTCAAAATGATGAACAAGTTTGCCTACATTTATAAAACATGAAGCAAGAAAATAATCAAAAAGTGGAAGTCTATTATGAAAAATTACTAAAGTTGGCCAATAGTCTCCAACACAAGACAACAAATAGTTTCTTAACTATTATTTTCAGATATGGATTACAACCATATTTACATGTAGCAATAGCAAGTATGAAGAGAGAAAGTCTTCAACAACATAAGGAAGTAGCTTTAATTTGTGAAGAATTTTTTTCCGAAGTAGAGGCCATAAGTAGTTTGTGTACCACATAGTAGTAAAATAGTATCAACTTAAAAACCTTAGACAGCTCCAAAGAAAATAGGAATGTATTGTACAAATTGTCGTAGGAAAAATCATAATGCTGAAAAATGTAAAGTCAAAAGGAAGGAAGACTCTGTTCCTACAATTTTTGAGGTTACAACTCAACAAATTAAAATATAGAGGCTTGTGAGATATTCTTATCATATTCCTATCACCCTACAGAGAAACAAGTTGTGGTAGAACCCAAGGTTTCAAATCCTTCATTCCATATGGTGGATGTGAATATGGACATCACCAAGAACAAGGTTACTAAAAAACAGGTGTTTAAAGACAAAAAGCCAATCAAGAAAAAGTCTACTATTAATTAGGAAGAGGAACAGATACTACAGTAATCTTTTGTCAAGACTATCTAAGAAATGCAAGCAAAGGACCCACCACAAAATTTGATTCCAAAGGAGGAAACACAATGGAGTACAAGTTGAGCGAGATTGCCAAAATTTGAGGTTTCCACAAAACCCATTATGTCACAAAGTTTGTCTTCTAGTCCTATCAATGAAGTTATGTTTATGGAACAAATATTCCAAAATATCAATATAAATAAATGCTAAAAATGACCTATATTTTGAAATTAAATCCATTACTAATGATAGCACCAAATTTTTAAAATATATATGTGGCAAAAATTGAAGCCAAAAAAACCAAATATAGATACTAAACAAATTTTAAAATCTAGTGTAACCATATTTGTTGAAACACATTTTGAACTAGACACAACGGCTATAGAAATAGATAACTAAATGGTAATTATCCAAGTACAAGTGAGGAAGAACATTGTTAAGGATGTTTTGAAAGATGGAAAAATAAGAGTGAACATTATAACAAAGAACGTTAAAACAAAATTAAGTTTACTTAAACCAAAACCAACTCCATACCACCTTACAATGGCAAATTAAAGTATGACTACACCTTTAGGAATCATCAAGAATTCAAAAAATCACATATATGGTATTCCATATATAACCACATTTATTGTTCTGAAAAACAGTGTGGTAGATTCTAGCTATTCTATGTTATTAAGAAAACCTCGGTTTAGAGATGCAAAGGTTACACATGATTGCGGTAAGAATGTCATGACTATTCAAGGTGATGGAACAATCAAAACAATATCAATTAACAAGAAATTAGGATTAGAAACTAAAAAGCCCCAAATACATGTTTGTTATGAATTGATGCAAAGGTTAACAAGTGAAGACGAAGATCTGATCTTTGAGATAGAACGAAAGTTGTTTCCAATTGACACAATTACATTCTTAGAAGAAACGATTTCATTGTTGAGTGTTGAAGTACCAAAAATTGAAAGCATTAAGGAATCTGATTCAAAGCAAAGGACATTAGATCAAACATCTACAAAAGTGGTGCCTTCAACAATGAAATCAAAAGAGTTTTGTGTGAGACCAAAGGTTTCATTAGAGAACAAGGTTTATCCAGAATCCTATTACCATCATAACCAAGATAATATTCAAGTGGATGAGACAACAACAAAAATACAAGTATAGAATCTTTAGTTAACAAGTTGGACTTTGATCGAAGAGTAATAGCTTGTTAAACTAAATCTTGGGACAAAAGCAAATCCACAATACATCAAGGTTAATTCACAATTGATAAAAGTAAAGACTGAGGAGCTTTAGATGCTATTTAAGGAGCTCAATGATGTGTTTGCTTGGACTTACAAAGATTTGAAAAACATACCTCCATAATTAGCTCGGCATATAATTGAATTAGATACTTCAAAACCACCAACACATCAAGCAAGGTATAGATTAAACCCTAATTATGTTGCAATTGTCAGACAAGACATTGAAAATTTATTAACAGTCAAATTCATTCAAGTAGTAGAGGAGGCTACATGGTTATCACCCATAGCGGTATTGGTTAAGAAGAATGGAAAATTGAGAGTTTGTGTGGATTTTAGAAAGTTGAATAAGGCAACCCCAAAAAATCCTCATCCTTTGCCATTTTCTAATGAGGTATTGAACATTGTAGTATGGTATGAAGCTTATTAATTTCTAGATGTTAGGGGCGACAAACCCATAGCATATTCAAGTATTTAATGGTATGGCTCAGTTTTATAAATGTTTCATCAAAAACTTTGCCTTTATCATGGCACTAATTACCAAGTTGATGAGGAAAACGGAACCCTTTATTTGGACCATAAAGTGTTAAGAAGCTTAGGATCATATCAAGAAAAAGTACATGGAAACACCAATTCTAATACCTCCAAATTGGCAAATGGAGTTTCATGTGCATCATTGTTGGCAATAGGTGCAATGTTGGCATAGAATCTAACTAGTAAATATGATCAGCCTATAGTATATGCCTCTACACTATTCAACAAAGCATAACAAAATTATATTACCACAGAAAGAAAAGCCTTAGTAATGGTTTATGTTTTACATAAATTTAGACATTTTCTGTTGGGAAACAAGTTTGTGTTTTATGTAGACCATAGGCTCAAGTGTACTTGGTCAACAAACCACATGTGTTAGGAAGGATAACAAGATGGTTGTTGTTATTCTTGGAGTATGAATTCACATTAGTTTACAAACATGGTAGAACACATGTAGTTGTTAATGTTTTGTCCATATTGCCAAATAGCTCAAAACCATTGGGTATCTCAAATCAGGCTATAGATATGTCATTATTTTTATAGAATGTATATGGATGCAAAAAATGAAAACTTATTTAGAGACAAGTCAAATGCCAAAAACCCTAAATTTAGTGCAAAAATAGAAGTTGGCTAGAAAGGTAAAAACCTTTACTTTGAAAGAGGAAATTATGTATAAAGTGGGACAAGACAATAGAATGCACAAATGTTTGACCACCTCAAAAGCACAAATTGTTTTAAAGGAGCTACATGAAGGAGTGGTTGGAAGACATTTTGCTCTAGATATTACTATAAAGAAAATTTTGGATGTAGGATATTGGTGGCCAACTTCATTCATGATTTTTACAAAAGTTGTGACATCTATTAGAAAATTAGAAGACTAAAAACAAAAGTTTGGCCAAGTTGGTAATAACACTTCCAGGAGAACCTTTTATGAAGTGGGGTCTAAATTTTATAGTTCCAATCAAACTAACAAGAAAAAAAATATTTTGGTAGCTACATTATGTAACTAAGTGGGTAGAGGCAAAGGCACTTAAAACCAATACTAAATTCTTGTATGAGTATATTCTGACTATATTTAAATGTCCATTGACCATAGTTACAGATTAGGGGGTACATTTCATTAATGACACATTAAAACATCTAACATAATATATTTATGTTGAAGCATGTTAATTCTACTACATATTATCCACAAGGAAATGGACAAGCAAAGTATACTAACAAAGTCATTGGTAGATTGTTGAGAAAGTTGGTTAATGAAAAAAAAATAGATTGGGATGAACATCTATCTACAGTTTTGTTTTCATATTAGACTACTTATAAGGTGGCAACAAGTTATACAACTTATTAGTTAGTCTATGGTTTGCATCCTTTAATGCCAACAAAATATGTTTTGCTAGCTACTAGTGGGGACTAGAAAGATGAAAAATCCACCAAAGTGCTAACAACCAAAATTAATAACTAGAAAAGTTACATGACAACAAATTGGAAGCTCAAAACAATGTGGGAGCCAACCAATGGAGTAGATTTCTATGGAGTCAACAAAAAAAATATTGAAAAAAGTTCCAACTTGGGGAATTTGTTTTATGGTTTCCCAAGGGAGAAAAAACACATTTTGGCAAATTCAAGAAAAGATGGTTTGGTCCATTCAAAGTACAATATTTCTTACCCAATAATATTATCCTTTTTATTTTTATTAACAATTTTGAACCAAACCCAATATTGGTCAATGTTAATAAGTTCAAACCATATACACATGCGGATCAAACATTGAAAGGGATTCAAAGTTCTAAGGATCAAAAGTCCTTACAATTTATAGTTGAAAAACACGTGGAAGAAAGATTTTATGAAGAGTCAGAAATACATGTAAAAATAAAACCATTGGGACTAATCATATAAAACTATCAGAAGAAACCTTAGAAAATATGATAAATCAATAAGTTATGAACAAATATTCAAACCATGATTATGCAAATACACAATTATTGGATTGTGGGATAGACAAATCAGTGACATCAAAACAAAATTCTGTTGATTTGATGACTTAGCATAGGTCAAAGGGGATCTATAATGTAGACAACACCAAGTCACCAGACTAAAAAATGTCATAAGAATTACCCAATGCTACATCCACAAAATTCTTTGGCCAATAAGTATTTATTGTAGCTCATGTTGATGTCAATATGAATTTAAGTGGGAAACGACAGGTGTTAGACAATGTAAAAAAAGGTACAAATCACTAAAACGATGGCCCTAAAATGAAAAAATCAAATGCCACTTCATGAAACAAGGTGATAACACTTTAAAAGGTAGTAACACTATAATGATTCTTTGTTCTTATTTTCTACAAGTAGTTTCTAGTCATTTTTTGTCTCCAAAATGAGTGTTGAAGAGAGCCTTGTGGAGAAATTGCAAAAAAAATCTAGATAGAAGTTGTAGAAGTTGAAAGAGGAACAAGAAAGATTGAGAGAACAACAAAAATTTGTATACATTTTGCTTTTACAATTTAGGTCTCCAAAAAGAGGTTCGCCTTTTTCTTCTCTAGTTTATTCTTCTTCTTTTTTTCAAAAATCTTTTCTAATATCCAAATTTGAAAGAGCTTTTGAATAAATCAAAAATAAATAAATAATTGTAAGGAAACATTGAAGAGATATAACTTTAAAAAGACTAGAAGATAGGCAAGTCCTAGAAAGCAAGTTGGTCCTAATTTTATTTCAAATTTTGAGAAAAACCACCAAAAGGATGATTTGCAACAATAGCAACAATCACCATTACATTAAGAGGAGCATACTCAAGAATAGATTTTAAAGAGAGTTCATATTCCCAATAAGAAGTGCACAAAGAAAAAAAAATGGCTACAAATCTATGTGGGAAGAAAGTGTACTCATTAGGATGCTGAAATTAGATATGTCTTTACTCCAATACAGCAGAGTTATTATGGTAATTTGAAAAACATTTTGCTTTGACTAGCTCTGGAGAGGAAGAGAGAGCCTAGGTAAACAAAGCCAAATTAATAGGCCTATTTGAAATTGAGTGGAAAACACCTAGCCACAACAATCTAGTTGAATTTTTGAACAACTAGAAGTTGGATCCGAACATAATAGAATCTAGGTTCTGTCACGAGAGGAAGTAGAGAATAATAAACAAGCATGTGTTGGTAGAAGTTTTTAGAATCTAATATATAGGAGAAACGAAGCTAAATGAGACAAAAATGTCTAATGTTAGAATAACATTTGCAGAAATAGCAAATAGAGTTCTTGAAATTTACAACACCAATAAAAGGTTGGTTGTGAAAAAGATGAGGTCAAAGCATGCTAATAGAATTGTTGCCATTTTGCAAATTATTTACCAAAAGGATAAGTGTAGTATTTTAGCAATAAGTCTATTATGATGATTTCAAAGGTAGATCATGGAAAGTGTAATAATTGGGCTACCATTATGTATTCTCTATTGGTCAAAAATTTGATCAGATGGGAGAAATGTTAGAAAATATGATTGAAAGAACAACCAAAAAAGAATAAAAGAAAAGGATGTATGCCATTTTGCCATAGTCCTTGAAGTTTTGTTTCAAAAGTGGTTTCCATTAGATGGGGCAGAATCACATGAGAGGAAGAAACATGCATAACAGCCTCAAGAGGACAAAAGAAAAGACAATATGAAGGAGAGGTTCATTAAGAACAAAAGGCTTCTGAACCCTACACACATCTCTCTTAAAAAGGATAAACATCCAAAGACTAGGACAACCAAAAGAGTAGTTCTGATGTCTCAATCTGATGATGAGGAGGAGAGAAAGACTTTGCAAAAGAAGCAAAAAAGACAAGAAGATACTGCAATGAAAGGTAGTATTGATCTTCAACAAGCAATAGAATTATTGATGAAGCAATAGCAGCAAAATCAAAGATAGAAGGAAAAATCCATATCTCCTAAATCTAATCTAAGACTACCAATTTCTCCCAAGCATGAACAAAAGTTTGATCAACAAGAGTATCAAAAATGGCCCAAGAAGGAGCCATAGTCTCAACAAAAATAATTAGCAGCAGAGGAGATATAAAACTTTAATTAGGATCCACTAGAAGTCCAACAATTTGTTCCATCACCAAATATTAATGAAGGTATGTTGCCTTCAAGACCAAGTTCTGCAATAGGCATGAATGTATTTGGAGAAGTATGGATTGCACACAAGACTTTGAATTCATCGGGTACAAGTTCCAGGGGTCAAATACCTAGGTTTAATACACTAGGGTTTGTGCAAAAGGGTAGAAGCATAATTGGATGATCATAAAAGAACTATTACTATGTTTAAACATGCAACATAATATAATGTACAGATGACAAATATTTTGTTTAGAATTTTTGATCTAGAGATCAAGAACAAGCAGATTATAAGGGAGAAGGATAGATATGTTCAAAATCTTCAGGTAGCTTTGGAGAAGTAGTAGAAGCTCAAAGCATAATTACAAGATAGGAACAATGAGAATAGTAAGGTATTGACAAAACTCCAGGTAGCCAGATAGAAGATTAATTAACATATAGAAGCAGAACAAGGATTTGGAGAACATCAGAATGGAAAGAGATTCTTTGCAAACAACTTTAAAGGAGATATATGCTAATTACTAGGGTTAAAAAGTAGAGAAGGATACTAAGTATAGAACATAGCAAACTTTGGAGGGTCTACAAGCACATGGAGGAAACTCTCTTGAAACAACAAAAGGAGGTGGAGGAACTCAAAGTGGATAATGTTAGTGCATATTAAGCTAAGAATGAGGTACAAAGGCAGGTCGACTAGAGGCATGCATAGATCAACAAGAATTTGCAAAAGCAAATGGCTTTTCACGAAAAGTTGAATAAACTTTTAGAGGAGACTCAAAAAAAAAACCCTTCAATTATGATATTGTCTTTACAAAAAACAGTGAATTCAAGAAGCATAATACTTTGTTTCAAGTAAAACTCAAGGCACTATCAATGGAGGAAAAAGATGGAAACTTATGTGGGATGTAGTTTAGGACATTGTCTAAAATGATATTGGGAAGGTCTGCAAGAAGTATGAGAGGAATGAAAGGTACAAACACAAAAATTCTTAGATGGAAAAAGTTATGCCATCATTTGAGTATGAGCCTTTAATTTTGTCTCCAAAACCAAAAATTTCAAATGAGGAAGAAAACAAAGGAGATACATATGGGGCAAGACCATTAGGTACAGGACTTTTAGAGGAGCTAGGAGGCCTTAGAGGGGGAAAGGATAGCCTTGAGAAGGAGGATGCTAAATAAACTTTAGAACAAGTATAATCTATTTTGTAGGAAGTCAGTTTTCAAGAATATGCATTTGTAGCCACATAAATAGGGGAGTAGATATAACCTGAGAAACATATAATGCAGGAGGATCACTAGGGTCACATTAAACATGTGTTAGAGCTGCAACAACAAGATTAGATTTAGACTTAGTACATAAGATCTATAATCAAACCAATGGCTACAACTTGTATCAGAGTTACAATAGCATGAACAAACTCAATTCATAGTAGACTTGAAGTTACAGCAACAACTACATGTGATAACAAAGTTGCAATCACAAGAATAGAATGTAACCCATCAACAAATCTTAAGAGGGTAAGCTAAGTATGTGACTCAAGATGAACAAGTCAATTAGGATAAGGACTAATTAGGGAACTTTATTAGTTTAAATTTTGATTTCTTGTTGTTTTGGGTCATAATGATGTGACTTGGGATGGTTGGAAAGGGGAAGTTTTGGAAATGAAAAGGAGAAAAGAAGATGAGAAGAAGTTTTTTTTTTAGAGAAGAATAGGAAGAACTGGAGGTATTTGCGATAGAAAACCATAGACTATGTTTTGATATAACACAAATTTTAAGTATTGTTTTGGGAATTTTTTCAACAAAACATGGGATTACATTGTAATTTGGATTCATGTTTTTAGTAGCAAAAATTTCTATAATGAATTCTATGTTCATCTTTTGTGTGAATTTCATGTAGATTATGATGAAATAAAATGTAATCTTCTTCTTAGAGTTTTTTATAATGTATTTTGAAATGCAAATTCTGGTTTATATGCAATAACCATGAATCTAATGTTGGAATGAATGATATTGTTAAATTTGTTGAGGCTTAAGACAAAAATAGTGAACATAGGCATGTGAAATGAAAATCTATTATTATAATCACAACAAAATTTATGTATGAATGCATATTAACCAGGTTTGGATGTGCTTTGATTATAGTCACAAATCAGGGAGTTCATTTTATTAATGATGCCATCAAGTATATGACAGATCATTTTCTAATGAAACATGTGAGTTCTACAACTTATATCATCAAGGGAATGGGCAGGCTAAGTCTATTAACGAGGTACTTGGGACATTATTGACCAAGTTAGTTAATGAAAATATAACAAATTGGCATGAACATTTGTTTATAATGTTATTTTCATACAAAATTGCACACAAAGTAGCAACAACATATATACCATATCAATTAGTGTATGGATTACATCCATTAATGCCCATAAAATACATCGTTCCAATTGTTGGTGAAATGAGAGAGACAATACTTTAGTGAGAGTTTTAATTAGTAGAATTACAGAGTTTGAGAAGTTGCAAGAAGCTAGAATGCAAGCTATAGAAATTGCAAGAATTCAATAGTGGAATAGAGCATTATGGAGTCAACAAAATAATCTGGAAAAATAGTTTAGTTTTAATGATTATATTCTGTGGTTTCCAAAAGGCAATAAATCACACCTAGGGAATTTTACTAAGAAATGGTTTGGACCATATAGAGTACAATATGTGTTGCCACATAACACTATGTTATTGGTGACCATTGAGAAGTTTGAAACTAACCCTATGTTGGTCAACATGAATAAACTCAAACCTTATAAATACATGGAATATGAAGTTTAGAAAAATGAACAATAGATGCCAATATATTGGGAAAAGAGTGTAGGTGGAGTTAAACAAGTGAATTCTCACATTGAGGAAGACAATGAAGGATGTCAAATATGGAAACCACAAATGAAAAATGATGAAAATAAAGAATAGATCACAAATCCAATAGTGAACACGGTCTTTAGTTTTTCTCTGTAGATGCATAATAAATGCAATAGTGGAAGATTTGGGATGCAGAAATCTACAAATGATATGTCAAGCGTATTGGTTGAATTAGCAGTAATATTCATTTGGTCATTATGAGTATTCACACAATCATTAGAATTATGGGCACAATTAGCAAAAGGTGTCCAAGGCGAATGAAGTGGAATTAGTACAGATAATGTAAAGCAATAGCGGATGTGCAATAATTGGAAGATGAAATATGCGACATTCATTCATAATGATGATGCTAAGTGCTTCCACATGGCTGTATAAACGACACATAAATTTATAGTGATGGGTCATATTAATTTTGAAGATCATGTGTAAATTAAAAGGTGATAGGCAGATGAAAAAATGAATGTGATGGGCGGAATGTTCAAGGATAAAAAATAATAATAATCATTGAAAAAAAATTGCATTTATTGTTGGAAGTTGTGCGGGTTTTCAAAGTTTTGGAATTCATAGCAGTATGAATGCAAAGAGTACAATTAAAAAATTACAATGAATAACAAGGGAAAAGGGAGTGTGAAGTAATGAACATAAATAAAGGCAAGAGGAGGACACTAAATTGTTGATAAAAATAGAAGTAGAAGAGGAGTTTAGAAAAACAAAGAGAGGAATGTTGAATATTCAACCGTTGGCTGTAAGGTTATCGTTACATTCATCATCATCTTCAAAATGTGCAGAAGGGAAGGCATATAATGTGAAGATACAATTTGTGCAAATGATGATTCAAGACATAGATACAACTAAAACATCTATAGTTGAATTTTTGTGCAAAAGTAGATGATGTTAGCATGCAAGAAAGTAGACAAGACTGGGAGTTACATCAATAGATCTACTATGCATTGAAAAATCAAAGGAAGACGAAGTTGAGGAACATCATTTTATGTTGGCACAAATTGTCGCAACCCTAGCCTTGGGCTCGCGACCAAAGCAAGGGTTTGCAAGGTTGCGGGCCAAGAGGGAAGCCGAGAGTTGCACAACATACTCTTGGGAGTGTGAGAAGGTGTGAGGGAATGAACTCTCACACCCCAAGGGAGTTCCATTTTGGGAGTTGGAGTCCCAGTGTAGTCCCAAATCTTCAAAGGGTGATTGCAGGGGTCAAAATTCAATGGCTTGAGGAGTTTTTTTATATCAATGGAAAGCTCTTGGAACGTAGATATCTAAAATGGGTTCATATTGCTCATTTGGACATCTGAAACACAAGTTATGGCCAAAAGAAGGGCCACTAAAAGTCAAGAATCGACCCAATTTCTGTG
>Ga0209208_10000357_pt1 | contig 57306 bp, 37 predicted proteins | sample S1TSphfallax_3_FD_187694 | JGI IMG/M metagenome (GOLD analysis project Ga0209208, IMG submission 187694) | Host-associated microbial communities from peat moss isolated from Minnesota, USA - S1T2_Fd - Sphagnum fallax MG (SPAdes) (version 2) | ecosystem: Host-associated > Plants > Peat moss >... | reverse complement strand
GGGGGGGGGGGGGGGGGGGGGGGGTGCAGGAGAAATGGAGATCAAATGAAAGTTTGGAAAGAGAAGGAAACATTAGCTAACAATGAGTTAATTGCCCATATTTTGAATATATATATTTTGAAATGTTCATATTTTGAAAAATTAAATGTTATCAAACATCGGGTCTTAACATTGAGATAACACTAATTCCACTTCATATGCCAATTCGAACTTAATGTTACATAGGATGTTGTATGTGGAGTGCACATTATTTTAACATTGTAAGCATTGAATTAGCATTGGCACAAACACCAAGTGTGGTTGGGCCTTTATGCTAGTTAGCATTGACCAAAAGTTGGTTGATTTTATGTTTCATTCATTTGCACTTTGGAGAATGATGAAAAGAAATTTTGTTAACTTAATATTGACATAGAGGCCCATTTTATGGGTTGCTATCTAACATTGTGTTTTTATTTTAAAACATCATTCACACCTACTACCAAGTCAATCATAAGTAAGTGCTTATTTTTCTTTATTTTTGGGTGCATTTACATATGTAGTGTTTGATAGCATTGCCAATGATGTGACATTCTTGTTAGGAAATGGTGTTAACTTGGTGTTAGCATTTGTGATAATTAAAATACAAACCTAGCCTAAACCTTTTGGTGTTAGCATTTGTGATAATTAAAATATCAACCTAGCCTAAACCTTAAGTTTGAGATCTTATTTCAATATTACCATAGTACCTTGGTGGCTTTGACATCAATTAAGTTTTTTTTTTTTTAAATTAAATTAAAATTTTATAAATTTATAGTTTGATTTTTTTAAAAAAGTTGCTTAAGATGTAAAAGTTTGATTTATGGTCATTTTGAAGGGAGGATACTAAATAGAGGTTCACTTGACCACCAAAATAGTTCAAATTGTTTGAAACAAAGTTTTATTACAATAAATTTATTTTTTATTATTGAAAATTTCAAAACAAAAAACCCAAGCATTGAACCAAAAAACTAGTGTTAATTAATTATTTGACATTCATCTGTCAAATTTACTACAATGATATTATGATTGTAAACAGGTCCAAAAGAACTATTTAGCTCAATGTTACATAACACAATTTTGATTATGGAGGTTGAACTCAATTTTTAAATATTTAATATTAATTACAATAATCAATCTTGATTTCAGCCATTAATCACTAACATTCATCTCGATGGTGTGAATCCATTGTGACAAAGATAAAGAAAACACTTTTTGATATCCTAATTTAGCTTAACGCTAACCTACGTGTGAATATACACCAAAATAGTTAACTAAAATTTTAAGTCAATGTTAAATTTAACATAGGTACTTCTATCTTTATGATATTATCAAAATGTTTGGTTGCCTAACATTATTAAAAGCCACAATTTCAAGTATGAATAGTGTTAAGCTAACATTCACTTAACAAAAGTTAACATCCACTTAACATTGGGTGTCATAAAAAATTTCACCTTGAATTTTATGTTATTTAATATTCTCAATGTGAATGCCAAAAAAAAGAAAAAAAGGAAAGAAAAAGAAAAAGAAAACCTTACCCCACTTAACATCAACTTAGCATTAGGTGTGATTATAGCAAGTACTAGTGTGATCTGTGCCGTTGGCCTAAGTGATATCATGTCCTCAACTGATTTTTCCTTCCAAAAGCCTGGTTTTTTGGAATTTATTTGAATTTTCAGCGGCAAAAATCATTTAAAAATCAATATCTGCCACATTCTGAATCCAAATTTTACCAAATAAATTCCATTAAATCTGGCTCATTAAGATCTTTCCAACAACAGCAAAGGTGCATTCCAATTTCTCCAAAATTTTCAGCTACAATCTAATTTAATTTTCAATGAAAAAATAATTCAATATTCAAAAGCTTTTGCACCGCAAGTCCAAACGTCATGGAACCAAAGCCCATGTAGCCCTCCTTGTCAAGAGCTTTCCAAAGACACCAAGAACACGATTAAAAACATCCCGGTTTGGTGGATCTCATAACTACAAAACAAAGCAAAACAAAACAACTACCTTTCTTCATAGATTGATGGTAGGTAAGTAGGAAATGTAAGTGGTTCCTATTATGTAATAAGTAAGTAGAAAAGACACTTTATTATTTACTACATATGTTGATATTGTTTTGTTTTATTTTTCAAATTTGTGATGTAACCATGGTGGTGTTCATCCACAAGAAAAATAGCCAAATTTTGGCTAGAAACAAAGCATGAAAGTAACAAAGTTTTCAATCTTCCTTCTATGTTGTGGACAACCTACATAAACTTAATATTAAAATTGGCTAAGAAAATCAATATTTTTTGGTATCTGATGATTCAAAATCCCCCCAAAATCACCTGTTTTTTAGTCGAATTTTAAAAATTCACTGAAGAAACTTGCTGCTTGATTGCTCTTGCAAAAACTCTTCATGCATGCAATTTTTTGGTCTGGAAAATCTGCAGAAACTGATTTTCGCTTCCTTTGCAATTAATTAATTAATTAATTAATCGATGGCAACGAGACTGCAACAAGTGTGATAGTTAATGGAATGTTTGCATTGTCTGGATCCATGGGTCTGACACATGATCTCGCAGCAGGCAGCTGTGAGCTGTATAAACAGATATATAAATGCTTGTTGCTGAAGGGTTAAGTCATGCATGCTGTGGTGTGATGGAGACTACTAACATAAAATGTGACGTGCATGTGTTGGGAATGGAGTACCAACCAACCGTGTGAAGTGCAAATTGCATGTATGATGTGTTAGAAATTAACACTGAAAACACATAATTTATGTTCTATGTGGGTACCTCTCTGTCCCATACTTTTTTTTTGCGTGTACCTGAATTCATTTACTTATGAGAGGTGTATCCAAAGCTTTAGTCCTTTTGTTGTGATGGGGTCTCATTTGACAAGCTCATCGTAACAAGTTCAAGCCCTAAACCCTCATGACAAATTCAAACCGGCAACAGTTAAAATAGGTTTAAATGATGTTCTATGAAGCTCTCAAAACAATAAACTCACAGTTCACAGTGACACCCAGAGAAAATTCCTCAAAATATGGGAGCAAATTATAAGTTATAATAGAGTTATCCATAAAGTTGCCTTGTCTTTGAGCCTGCTTTCACCCCCTATCCTCCCTCTTTCAGTGGTATCCACAAAGTAATGAAATTTTATTAAATCTCAGTAAGAAATGCTGAAACTTGGGCATTTAATGGACAATATTCAAGAGTACCTAATTATAGTAGTTGTAGAGGTAGGAGCAGTGAAAATATATGTAGCAGCAGTGGAGGCGCTCAGGAAGAAGGAAAGACAGGATGAAACTCAATTTACCACCAAAATTGGTGGAAAAACTAGTTTGGGTCCCAGTTCTTTCATTTTGTAAAATTTTCATTCCCAGTTACACATTTGATGCCCTATTATGCCGTTCTTGCCCCCTAATCCCGTGTCTATACAGATAATTCTAATAACTACATAGTTTCTGAACAGGATTTTGTTTCTCAAATTTGTGATGTAGCCACATTGGTTAAAACAACAAAAATCCTGAGGCCATCTCGTTTGTCACACATCAGCTTGAATGCCTCCCTGAAACAGATTATGAAGTTTTTAGCTTATTATTACTAGTGTGTCCTGTGCCGATGGCCCAAGTGTACTGTGCCTCAACTGATTTTTCCTTCCAAATCCTGGCTTTTTGGAATTTATTTGAATTTTCAGCAGCAGAAATCATTTAAAATTTAATATTGCCCACATTCTGAATCCATATCTTACCAAATAAATTCCTTAAATCCTGCTCATCAAGATCTTTCCAATGACACCAAATGCACATTCCAATTCCTCTGAAATTTTCAGCTACGATTTAATTTAATTTTTAGTGAAGAAAAATTCAGTATTCAAGAACTTTTGCACAGCAAGTCCAAATGACATGGAACCAAGCCCATACAACCCTCCTCGTCAAGTGCTTTCCAAAGACACCAAGAACACGATCTGAAGCATCCCAGTTCGGTGAATCTCATAACTACAAAATAGCTCCCTTCCTTCATAGATAGATGGGACCTGAGTTTGATTGATTGATTGGTTGATAAGGCAAATATTTAATCACATTGCATCAAATGCATTCATGCACAATGAGACAAGAATAAATATTACATTCCCAATACATGTGCATGTGATTATGTACCTCATCAAAAGTCCCCAACTTTAGAGCAACTCCACTTGTGCAACCAATGTTTCTTTTGGGTCAATTTTGTTATGTAGCCACAAGAAAATATAGCCAGATTTGGCTACAAGCTAAATATGGAAGTGCATTTTTAAAAATATCTTTGTATACTTTTTGCTACAATACTTAAACCACATATAGAAACTAGGTGTTTTTCTTAAATTTTGGTTGAATTTTGGCAATTGAAATCTCAAAAAACACTTTTTTTTCACTTTTAAATTTTCAATATAGCTTTTTGGCTATGTATAACCAACAAAAACAAGGTTGTTGTGCACTTTACAACACACTTTGGATGAAGTCAAAATATCCTAATTTGGCTCAACAAAAATGGTTTTGGCCCAACATTTTTGCACATGATATTGAGCACAAGTGTTTTTTTTCAAGCCACATTGGTATCCATGCATAAAGGTATCTAGCTAGATTTGCCTAAGACATGTAAGAAAATAAAACAATTTAATCTTGTTTGGCAACCTGCAAGAGCAAGCATTGTAAATTTGGTGAACCCAATCCAAAAACCTTGGTTTTGTTTGACAATTTTTCAAAAACTTCCTAGAAAGAACCTTTTTATGGGTTGTAGCTTGAATTTTTTTTCACATTTTGGTGAAATTTTGCACCAAAAAAATCTTAATGTTGGGTTGGCAAAAAACATAGCAAAGCCTAACACCTATTGATTGGCTAAATGGTTTAATTGGTCTAAGTGGGTTGTTATTAATAGGTTTTCACCTTTTGTCGTCCCAATTTTAGTTTTATGGGTGAGCTTTGGAAAAAGTAAATAACTAATATTGAAAAATATTGTTGTAGTGTCACATGCATGGAATTGCATTTCAAGCATTTCCACACAATGCTTCATAAACACCTTCATATTAAATTAAGTACAAGATGGTGTAAAAGCCCATGCTACCATACAAATGTGTTGTGACCACAAATTGATGCAATATCAAAGGGGTTTGATATAAAAAAAAAGGTTTAAATAAGTTAGCATTTAGAAGGCACTTTCACCTTTTGGCAAAAAATGATGAAGGTTCTAGAAGGCAATCTACACCTTTTGGAGTTATGTATATATGATCACAAAAGTAAATTTTCTTTTTGTGTGTGATGCTTGGATTGTGTAGGAAAAGGTGATAGGAAATGTTGTGGAGATAAGTAAAATGTGATATGTGCAACTTGATAGCTTGTTCTTGATGGTTGGAGGATAGTGATTTTGTGAGGATTGTGTTTATCCAAGGACATAGTTGGTGTGGAGTGGAGCAAAAATGCTTGAGAACAAAAGGATTGTTGTAGTTTTGAAAGGCAATTTTTTCAATAGATGAATTGTTAAGTTTTTGGTAAACAAGTATGAGATGGTTTTCTTAAGTGACAATGCAAGCTTTGATCAATAAAAATAGGTGTTCCAATGCACATAACTCAAAGAATTGTCTCTAACTACACATAAATGAAATCCACAAGTAAGGCAAGAAAGGATCACAAAACAAGATTTTTTCCATGGTTTCATCAGGATTAAGGTTGATGAGTTAAGTGCATTTGAAAGACAATGGCATTGTTAGATACGAAAAGATTTTCAAAGGATCTTATTACACTCTAGGAGAAGAATTGAAATGATGAATCTTTGGAAACCAATATCAAAGGTAAATATTGATGGGGAATATATTTTTTGCAAAATTGGGATTTGGAAAGTTGGTGATATCTAGTATCATTTCTATTATTTACATTTCAATTTAAATTATGTGCATGATGTATAAGTGACATTTTAGAGTCTTGGAATTGGGATCCATTAAGAACGAAGATGTGGAGACATTTGAATGTGTGATCTAATGCCTTTCCTAAGATAATTTATAGTGCTTCTACTTAGATTTTGAGATGTGCTAAAGTAGAGTTAGATGAAAGTTCAATTCAACTTAGCACATTCAAATGTATGAAACATCCAAATATTGTTGGGTGTTGACGAGACTTGAATGAAAGTAGATTTTGTTATGCTTCATTTTTAGTAAATTTATGTTGTCTTGGTTTGTGTTAATGTCTAAACATCATTTAAAATGTCTATTGTATCAATGTAATTATGTTATATCATTTAGGAGTGTGTCAAAAAATTGGTAGCTTTGTGGAGAAGTTCAAAGCCCTTTTCTTTTTTAGTTACCCTATTATTTATGGTAGGGTGATATTCGATCTTTTCAAACAAATTCAATGATTTGGTCATTGAGATTTTTTAATGGTCCAAATGTTAAATAGTAAATGGTACATCAATTTTGAATTTGCATGTTTAATAGTGTATGAATGAAAGTAGGATGATATTTATTATTGAATATATATATATATATATATATTGCAATGGAAATATTGTGATAATGTTAAATTTTGTAACACTATTACACAAAGATTGTTTAAAACACAACATCCCAACAAATGGGGAGATACACCTAAACTTAAGATGGAGATATTCAAATAATAGTAAGTTAATAGATCTTAAATGTGATTGAAGACCTTTGAATCTTAATGGTTATTGCAGACATCCAAATTTTAAAATATTATCATTGTGAAAAATCATGTCTACTAAAAGCACGTTGTTTTACAATTAGAGTTCCAAAACAATTAATATACAACTAGAGCATGGAAATATAAGAAATTAATAAATAAAATGACACCTCAAAAATCAAGAAATTATGCTATAATTGCAACATAGTTGCAAATAGGACATTTATATAGTGTAATGTACAAATCATACATAAAAATGTAGTCAATCATGTTTGATTTTTTGACAAGTTGCACTTTAGTTACATGTGGCAATTACATCACAACTAGTATAAATGTATCACCCAATTAGTGATTTCATCGCAACCAATGTACATCTTCAACATATACAATCACGCCGCATGTATGCATTTCAAATGTCCCTTACATATGACACTTGCAATTAGTTGTTAACTACAACTGCCATTAACACAATTGTTTGTGCAATTATGTTGCCATTATAGAAATACAACTTTTCAATTAATTTGTGATTATTGTTCAACTTTAATAAGTTAATAAAATTTTTAAATCATATTTAAAATTAAATTTTAATAATGATTTTTTTCAATAACTTATTAACTATTACATATCAATTAATATTTAATAATTAATCCAAACTAATCAATGTAATCCAAAAAAATATTTAAATTTTTGATTCAAATAATTAATTATTAACTCAAAAATTCAAATAATTAAATTTTTGATGACTATGTATTATATTGAAATTCATATGTAATATTTAATATTTCATAATGTTTTTTTCAATAATTTTAAACTACTAAATATTAATTAATACATAATTTACTTAATATTCTCAACTAATTGAGTAAAATGAATAATTAAGTATTAATCTGGATTAATAAGTCTATTTCAAAAAATTATTTTGTTAGATAATTTTGATAATTGATTAAAATAAAATTAAGATAATAATTGACTAATTATATAAATTAAGTATCTAAATACACTAAGTAGTCAATTATCTGAAGAATAATTAATTCAAATAAGTAATTGTCAAATAATCCAAATAATTAATTAATTGTGGGAATCCATATGATTAATTACCTTAATTTTATCTAAATTCAGATAATTAACTCAATAATTATTTAAAATGTACTTATCAAGAAACTAATTCAAAATTTTATGAAAATGATTAATTAACATGTAAAATGATCAAATAATTAATTATTTAGTTATATAATTTACAAAATTGAAAGTTAAGTCAAAAAATGTCAGAAAACATTTTTTTAATTGTAACTCAATTTCGGATGAATTCAAAAAAACTTAACCCTAAAAACAATGCATAATTGTTTGTAAAAAAATACATGGTTACTATTTAGTTTACCTACTTTGTTACATTCATACCTACTTGTTTACTTAAGTAAGTAGTTAATCCTACTTTTTAACCTACCTACCTAAATAAATAAATAAGTATGTAATGTAGGTAGGTATGTAGGTAAGTCATACCTACCTATTTACATAAGTAGATTTTTTAATTGTTTTTCAAAATGTAATTAATATGCCATGTGGCAATTTTCAATTGTGCCGCGTGTTACAATCTACGACCATTATAAATGAACAATCATAATGAATGGTGGAGATCAATATTTTGAAAAATAATAATTTTCATCCAAAAATTTCCATAATGACACTTATTAGATTTTGATGGATCAACAAAAAATGACATCAACATGATGTTAATATAAAGGGATGAAATTGTAGCCCCCGATCATTACCATCTTTTAAAAGGTTAGATTGAAGGAACAAGGTCAACACCTTAATACTCAAACAAAAAACTACCTTCATTTATTTACTTTATTACAATTACTCAAGTATTTAGTAAAAAATCATGCAAATAGCAAAAGAAAAAGGTAGGGTTTATTGTCTAAAAACAAACCTATTGTCTCGTCTATAGATTACTTTAATGGTGCCAAATGAAAAAAAAATAGAAAGGCAATATGGGAGATGGGAATAAATAAGGAATAATTATTCTTTAAGACTTTGCAATACCTTCAATGCCTTTAGATGTTTCTTTAATGGGTAAACATCCCTCCCACAACTACTATCCCACCTTAACAACACTTGTAGACCCTTTTGGTAACCATGCCTACCATTTGCAACACCTCTAGAATGTCTTCCCAATATTGCCTATTGTCCATAGTAAGCTAAACCCACTCATTGCTATTGTTTATTGTTTGTAGTAATCCCACCTAGTCTATAGACTTTGACCTTCAAGTGGTCCCCTTCTTCCTACTGCCATATATTGATCACTGCCCTCCTATTGCAACCAATAGCTCATTACTCTAGAAGCTACCACTTAGTATGCAATCTTGATGTTTTTTTAGAAAAAATGCAAAACTACTATGAAAAGGGGGTAGCAACACATTATACAATAAAAAAAATATAAACTACCTTCCACATATCCTAATGCACATAAAACACATAAAAGTTCTTCAACCATTTTCTATTGAAATCACACACAAGTACAAATACATGTTCCACTATTCTTTCCTCCCTAGTGTGACACACACACTTCTCCAAGATAGTCTTATATTCTCACAACCAACTACCAAAGTTTCAAATCCCATATAAATCTTTCAAATCCTCCTTTAATCCTCTTGCACAAAGTCACACAAGGCTCACATTAACCCCATGAAAATAGGGCTTTTATTATAATCTTCTTAGAAATGTCCTAGATGATTGGGTAGATTACCCCCAACCATTCACTAACATGAACTACTTAATCCTACTAATTTCACCCTTTTAGTAAGGGACAATAAATTTACTGTTAATAACTATTACTTACTAGGATGTTTATGGTATTAATTAGTCTAGCGATTTCAACCCTTCAACAATTATCATGGTAGCTGTATTAGATTTACACAATGGTTGTTCTTACATAGTTGTAATCGAGTTGCATGAGTTGCATATGTATATGGTTTCATATAAAGTGACTTGTATTTGTTGCAACTCATGCAACTTGTTCGATAACACTCACGATTATCAAAATATGTTGAGTTGCAATGAGTTACAATGGGTTACAAATGATCATTGCAACTCAAGAACCCAATTACAAAGCTAGCTATCAATCATTTCATTTTTTCATAGTGTATATTAATTAAAATTTTATCAATATCTTCAGAAGGATTTAATTTGAGGTTAAAAAATTAGTGGAAGTTCCTAACTTTGAGGTTTTCAACACTTTCAAAAGAGAACTTCTTTAAAACCGAATTGAATGGACCTTGTAAAAGCATACCCCTTTTATCCAATTATATGAAGAAAAAGTTATTAATATGAAATGCAACGCACCAAGGAAGACAATTTGGAATTTAAAAGATGCTTTGATAAATTCACTATATAGAAATCTTATTGAAAACAATAACTAATTGTAAGGAGCATTTCGTTAATGTGGTAGTACACCATTTGGACAATAGCTCCCAATTATTTTGCATATTTGGGCTTTGTGCTATTTTGCACTACCAAGGACGATGATTAAATTATTTTGTGTGGACATAATAGTTTGTTGTAATTTATTTTTTCTTTTCAAAAGATAAAATGTTATAAATTTCACAAGATGTCATTTTGTTTCATTAATATTTTTACATTTTTGATTTGCTAGGCAAAACACAACAAAAGTTTGATTCATCAAAGAAATTCACAATAAAATATAAACATATAAAAAAACCCATTGAAAAGGTGTACGACAAACAACAAGATACAAATAAACAAAAACATTGAAAGGGTGCAAGATAGACAACAAAATATATACAGACCAAAAAAATTATATTCTAAAATAGAATTTGATCTATGACAAATTATAATCCAAAAAGACTTTGGAATTGTCACAATGATGATCACAAAAATCCCATCCTACATAAACCAGTTTTAATGAAACATCATCACTAAAATTTTATTATATTTTTACATTTTCATATCTCCCTAATACCTTTTTGCACAATCTTGATTGTTGGTTGGTTGAACAACACATCTCACTCTTTTCTATGTCCAATAACTTGCAAGCTCGGCACTTTCGTATAATCATTTATGTTTGGTATTTGATGAGAGTGAGTGCATTGGTTACATGGGTTGATAAATGTTACATTCCCGAGTCTTTCATCAAATTCTTTATTTTCCTTCAGAAAAAAAATCTGAAAAATATTATATATATATACACACACACACACATATGAAGAAAAATGTGACATGTCTGAAAATAATATAATTAGTGTTGAACTGTTACTAGGTACACCAGAAAAATTCTACAAGTTCTTTTCAGTGTGGAGCATGTCGTGAACCGCCTCATACCCCACCTCGCCGAATGCCATTTGGCCTAAGGGGCTGGCAATGGGGAACCGATGCCCAGCCGTGCACCAATTGGGATGGATGGATGGATGGTGGTGGATGGATAGGAAACACTTCTTCATTTAAGTCCAATTCCCTAACATGGTTTTTTTATTTAAAGGAGTTTGTGATGTAGCCAATGTGACAAACCATGAAGAGAATAATTTTGCCAAATTTGGCTAAATACCAGACATGAAAACAGGATCCTTCTATATAATTAACCTGGTGATGTGAACCCCGAAACAAAACCGAAATCTGGTGAATTTAGGCTACTTTATCCATGAAAAAAACCCAAAATCATATTTTTCACATCGAAATTTAACCAGAGTTCACCAATGAAAAAACACTTACCAGTGGTTAACTCAGTTTCTGTTTTTACTCTGTTTGGGTTCATCCACTTGAAAAATCATCCAATGGATGGTGCTCCGGTGGCTGTTGGAGCCCTTCACTTGAACGAACCTATGGTGTGGAACGACAATTCACCAAAAACATTTCTATTCCAGACAATTACCCTCGAGGCATCACAAGAAAAAAAATAAAAAATAGAAACCCAATGGCTCTTTGTGCACACTAAAACCCTCGGCCTTGGGCTTTACATGGAATTCCAAGATAACCCCACGGCCTCAGGCTTGTAAGTACCACATATTTCCTACTATGACTTCATCCTTAACCCAGAGTTTCATGGTAGGCTTTATTATGGGTCTGATAATTTGGGGTAACTGAAATAATTTTCATCTTGTTCATACGTGGGCAGATTATATCATGCCAGTTGCAGCTGAGCAGAAGAGCAGCTAGTTATCACAAGTGTGGCCTGTGCTGTTGGCCCCCAAGTGTTACCACGTCCTCAACTGATTTTTCCTTCCAAAACCTGGTTTTTTGGGAATTTATTTGAATTTTCAGCAGCAGAATTCACTTTAAAATCACTATCTCCCACATTCTGAATCCAAAGCTTACTAAATAAATTCCATTAAATCCTGCTCATCAAGATCTTTCCAATAACACCAAAGGCACATTCCAATTCCTCCGAAATTCTCAGCTACGATTTAATTTAATTTTCAGTGAAGAAATCATTCAATATTCAAGAACTTTTGCACTGGAAGTCCAAATGTCATGGAACCAAGCCCATGCACCCCTCCTAGTTGAGAGCTTTCCATAGACACCGAGAACACAATCTGAAGCGTCCGGGTTCAGTGGATCTCACAACTATAAAACAAAAACAAACTACCTTCCTTCATAGATAGATTTGATTGGGCTGATGAGTTCAAAAGATTTCACCCAGGTCCATTTGACTTGGCACAACAAACAAACATTTAAGGGAATAGGAAAATTGACGCGAAAATCCCACAAATATGGTATTTGATAACAAAGGGTCTCTTTCCATCAGGCTGTTGTGATCACATTTGCACACATCGTACTGTCATCACAACAGCCAAATCGACAACCACTGATATAAGGCCTTGTTTCTTGCTACAGGGACAGTTGCTTTCCATTCAAGAGTTGCACGTACATTGAAAATGTGTAATTAATCATGTTAGGAATTCTGGGAACACATGTTCTCATAAAAAAACACAAAATGTCCATTTTATGGTAAGTCAAAATTTTGATCAATCAAGTTGTGAGATGACTCGGAGCACAGCTAAGCTAGGCTAGGTTAGCTGGAAAAAAAAACATACTGAAAAGTTGTTGTGCTCATAGAATTTTTGTGAAATGCCTATGAGCACATCTAGCTAGCTAGAAAACATAATGAAAACTCATGTGATCAGAATTTATGATTATATAGTAGCCAAATGGAAAGAAAGATGGCATATGTATGTTGTCTCAATGGACACAAGCAACATCTGGTTGAATTGTAGAACACTCCAAGGAATTTCCTAAGTGTATGTGGAGGGCACCTTATATCCATGTGAAGCACCAGCAAAAAGTTGCTCGTGTATGTGAAGGACACATTGCCAAGTGAAATTTCTCCTCCACAAAAGGGGTCAATTATGTTTTGTTTTTCAAAAATGACTTGCCTCTTTTCTTCCTTGTGATACTCACAGCCAGGCACTACTCAAATATCCCTCCTCTTTTCTAAGAGAGTTCTTATGCTTACTCTTTACTCTAGCACCTATAATGTCCCTCCCACTCTTAAAAAGTAGGCATGAAATCTCTCCCCCTCCTATGCCTCAAGAGATACTAAAAAACCCCCCACCCCCTCGGAATGAGGTCTATCCAATGCATTTTTCAAGTTTGTCTTTTTTTTTGCCTTTTTTTTGTCCTTTGTGTGGTTTTACTTGCTCTGCATGCTTTTAACAAAAACTTTAATTTTCTTTCATGTTGTCCAACATGAATTTTGAACTCAACATTTCTCACGAAAAAGTGAATAGACCAAACATTAGCTCATACTTTTTAGTCTTTGATAGTAATAGTCATAATTTTTTGGCTCAAAGGAGGATCAAACCTTGCAACAATACCACATGACTATGTGCATGGTTGAATATAATCAACTAGGAAATGGGCAAGATAAAACTACCTCGTTGAGGGATGTTTATTGTCTTTCTTATGCCTTAAGATTTGTGTGTATGTTTAGATTCATCGTAGTGTTTGTCTTGTATGATATGATGGGGTCGTAAAGCCCACAGGTGGAAACATTCCCAAAATACAAGGTTGGACCTTGTTATTGTCTTATTTTAAGCCCCTTATTTTGAGAGTGCCCCCATCTTAGGGTTGTACAGCAATTTGCCATCATCATTTGTGAATGTTGCAAACCAAATTCAAAGCGATTTCAAGTAACAAGGTGCAAGCTTGAATCAATGTTTGATAACTAATCCTTTTACTTGGATATTGTCACAAATGACATGGTCAACATCATTGTTAGCATCATCACCAACATCATTATGGATGGAATTCATTCAAGAATGTTCACCTTTCATATTTTCATCCATTATTCATTCATAATGTATTTATGAATTTGTTCAAATATATATTTTGAAATATCTTTAATTAGTTTGAAATATTTTGAAACCTTTTAAATTTGATTTTAAATCTTTTGTAATATCTTGAATTAGTTTGTGATATTTGATATGTTTTGAGATATTTTGAAACATCTTGAATTAATGTGTTCTCTTTTGAAGTCTTTTGGGCAAAAAAATCAAAATTTTGAATTAAACCTTTAATTGATAAATATAAGCAATTCTCATCATGTTATCTTTAGTGTGTTCAACACCAGTTTTGAATACAATCTTGCACCATAGGCTCATTTTATTATTTTCATGTTTTATAATAATAATATTTTTTTTAGCTTACATCTTGCACAAATCATGTTCTTATTTTGGTTTTTTTATTTCATGTTTAAACTTATAATAAAAACTATTTTTTTCATGTTTTGTTCATGATATTCAAAATACTTTTGTCTTGGTCGTTTTTGTGCATGTGATAAATACTTTGATGGGCAATTATATGGTGTGTGTGTGTGTGTGTGTGTGTGTGTGTGTGTGTATCAACCTACTTGGTAGTTTTTATTCAAATTGTTTTATTTGGATGTCGATATTTCAAACTTAGCCTATATTTACTATACTTGTCCAATAAATATTTGAAATTTGCCTTATTTTACCTTGCCCAACTATTTTAAATTTGAAATTTACCTTGATTCAAATGTGGGTAATTGAAGCACAATTTAAATTGATTGTATGTTAAAAACCATAATGCAATATGAAATTTTGTGGTGCTTTTGGTTATGATGAATTTTTTAAAATTATGGTGGCTAACTATTCATCAAGGTTTTTTAATTGCTTCTTTTTCATTTTATGTACTAATTATTTCAAGGAAGATTTTTTTTTTTACTTGTGTAGTATTTTTAAATTATGCTACCCTTTGCCATCATAAAAAGGCCATGAATGTATTATCAAATGGTTTGTTTTTACTTGTGGAACCTCTTTAAATTATCTTGCCATTTGCCATTATAAAAATGCTTTGAATATAATATCAAAGGGGGGTTTTTTTTTTGATAAAATTTCCCCTAAATATGTTCTTAATGTCACATGTGCATGTCTGCAATGGTAGTTGCATAACGTTTTTTTCCCCCATTTCAAAATATGTCATTCTTATCCAAGAATTGTACATCTTTCAATATATCCAATTTTTTATTCCTTTGTATCCATAAATTAAATGTAATTCATAAATGTCAATAAAAATTTATCTTGAGAAGGTAAGGGTAAAGGTAAGTTATCATTTAGATGCACCCAAACCTTAATCAATAATTTTGTGATGATTATACCCTTGCAAGTTTTTTTCTCCTTTATTTTGCTTGGGTTTTAAAAAAGATATTGAAGTTGTATTTGAATGTATAATATGTTAAAATCAATATATTATCACATCATGCATGCAATTATTTAACATCAATTAGAAAACAAATGTCAAATGCATCAAATGTCACATCCCTAATTTTGTGCACACAATTAAGGTTGAGACAAAACAAAACACGTGCCACTTTGAGAGTTGAAATTCTTGGGAATTCTCATATCTATATAGACCTTAACATTGGACATTTAATCAAAACTCGGATACACAAGATAATTGAATGAAAAGTAAGGCAAAGGCATCCCTTGGCTCAAATGCATTACCCACAAGGGTGAGAAAGTGCAAGAGACCAACCCCAAACACTCTTAAATGGGTTTTAATTATGAGAGTTGGGAGCTTTAAGGTTTGGTACACCTCAACTTAAACCCTTTGTAATGATTTGAAGGTCTTGAAGAATAATGTAATAAAATGAGCTTGTATTCCATAACTATATATATATAGTTATGGCCATTTGAAGGGTTGAAAGTCAAACTTCCAAAATCACTTTCAACCTTTAAACAATGTTTTGAGGGCTCCAAATCAACTCCAACTGAACAACTTGATATATCATTGGAAAGTCCCAAAACTTCCTTTTAAAACTTTCCATTTTGATATGAAATGAAAAAAGTTATGTTCTCAAAATTGTGAGAATTGTAATTTCACATTTTTGGAAATTCCCATTTTGAGTTTTTTCAAAAGTTTGTCATTCAAATGAAACCCCCATGGGGAGTTACAAATTATACTATAGGGAGGAAGGTGATGCCTCCTTTCAAGTCCATGTCGTGCTAAATCTTGTGAATCCATTTTTATGTGTACCATTTTTATTTTGCCCCCAAGAAATATTTTTTTTCTTCATTAATTTGTACAATACAAACAAGAGCTAAACTTAAAAGCTTGTCTTAGTTCCACCTTGGAGCTCCCACAACTTTTTTTCTTAAAGTTAATGAATGTGCCTTGGGCTTGCATTTTTTTAGAAAATTGGGAATTGGGAAGTTATTTCCAATAATACTATTAATAAACGTAGGGGGCATCACTTGGTATCAAAGCTTTAATAAGAGTTTGATTCAAGAAGTTAACCCACATTTAGTAAAGAATGTAAACATAAGCAACATGAGCAAAGTGAATTAAAACCAATTGAGAGTTTAAGATCCATGTAGATTCAAAACTTAATCCAAATTCATTTATGAGGACCCTTGATATGATTGGGAAGACCAAGAAAATCAATCTTCATAAAGTCAAATCCCATGTGAGGTGAATATCATTAATGAGGTGAAAATTGACAAAGGTTTTTTTGCCATTTTTCACCATGAAAATTAGCATATATCACCATTGGTCATATTGGGTTTGAATTCCACCCTATTGATTCTTATTAAAGTGAGAATTGGCACCTTAAAAATAAAAACCCTAGGATAAAATTTGGTATTCAGATGATACCCATGTTTAGTTTTCACTTGTACATGGCTTTCATGGGTTTATGGGTCTATATTATATAGTATGTAAGGTTTAGCGTCTAGGGATGTGGTAGGCAAAGTCTAAGTTGTGACACTTTGTATTATGTTGTTTTTAAAACCCTAACAAGGATTTTCGTGTTATAACTATAAATAATTAGTTAGTTGGATATTTTATTAGTGAATTAGTTAGTTACAAGTTTAATTACTAGTTTTTTTCTTAGCCTTTTTAAGGTTGCCTTTGCTTGTCTAATTAGGTTTCTTTGGTGTTCTTAGGCTTTGACCTCCCTTTACCTTCATGCCACTTTGTATTTTTTTATTTAAAAAACCCTAATGGGGATTTTCATGTTTACTTTGGCATATTTATTTTCTCTTGGCTATGACCCTCTTTTAACTTGGTGTTTTTTTTTGTAGTATGTTGTTTCTTAATATTGTTGGGGATTTTCAAGTTTACTCCAACTTGTAAGTAAAGTTGGAAAGAAATCAAAGGACATGCCATGCCATGTTATTATAGTTATAATCTCCAAATCTATTGTCTCCAAATTACCTTCAACTTTTGTAAATTTTTCAAATATAAATTTATATATATATATATATATATATATATATATATTTTGAGAAAAACATTTCTTAGACAATAAATTTTTGATAACCAAGTTGTGAAAGTCATCTTTGATAACCAATTTGTTGTTAAGTTTGTGAAAATGAAACCACGAAAACTAGTTTCATAAAAAATCCAAAAAAATGATGGTTTAATTAATTCTTTAAATTTTGGATTCTTTTCCAAAAACCAAAATAGTTTGCGTCAAGAATGAAATCGATAGTTTTCATAAAAATGTGAAAATTTTGCAACACTAATCACAACCAAGGAGGCATCAACTCAAGCTTTGTGTTTGCATTGCAATGCAAAACCAAAAATTGATGAGGTTCTTTACTAGTGATACCACTTGACAAACCTAGGGGTGCATTAGGACCTTTGACGTGAGGTTTGGGGAATCAAACTTTATAAGAATTGGATGATTTTTAGATAATTGGAAATTTTCTTGAAAATATATATAATAAAATGGGTTTGTAGTGATTTGTTTTCTAACATGTACAATTGTTTGAAGAATGGAGATCGAAATAAATCCCCAAATGTTTTCAAGTGTCTTGCACATTTCACATTTTAAAATGCAATATGGAAAAGCTAAAATGGGGGCTTCATATGCATTTGAAAGACCTTTTCAAAAATTATAAGAAAATGAGGTTGCATGTCCCATTTAATTTTGTTTAAAGGAAGTTACAGTGATTTGAAATTTCAAGACAATGTGTCCCAATGTATAAAAAATGTGTATTGGAAGTCATGGGAATTAACCACTTGGATGAAGTCATCTTAATTTTGTGTTGAACCTCTTGTGCCACCTTCATGTGAAAACCTGAAATTGGCATTGCATTCTATCATATAATTTACCTCAATACCTTGAAGCAAAACTTTTGGGATGTATTGATTTTGATTAGTGAATTTCAAACTACTTCAAAATGATCTTTTAAATAAATATTTGATAATTAGAATTCATGATCGTACAATTTGTGTCATTTTTGGTGATTTTTTTGTAATTTTTTTTCTCATTAAAATGAAAAAATTGAAAAAATTGGGGTATTTGTAATATTTGAGTTTTGAAAAAGAAAATCTAAAAAAAAAAAAGAGTTGAATTTCTATGTCAAAATCCAACAAGCAATTAAAATTTTAAGATGCTAAAATCAAACAAATTTTGAGATTTGAAATCACCAACATTTGAAAAATAAAAATAAAAATAAAAATTAAACACTTTCATACATGGTTCAAATAGGTAGCAAAAAATATGGAATGATGTTTAAGTTTCTCAAATTTTGTTTATTTTTTGTTGCCAAATGTGGTTATATCTTCTTATGGATACGACACACTTTTTGCTATATCACAAAATCGATAAGACAAAATTGCTCCAAGAAGATGAAAAAGATGAAAATATTGATGTTAATAATGATTAATTGGTGAACTTTGTGTTCTTGTTCCTCTTTTTCTCAAGAAATGTTAAGTCATGACTTCAACTTGGGTGCATGATTGATGCTTGAGATGGACAACAAAGTGTATTTCTCAAAATGAAAGGAAATTGAATGTTTTCCAAATGCTTGAGAATGAACAAGGGACCAAAACTTGGAGTGTGCAAAAGAGTGTAAACTAAACACATTTCCACATAAAGTGCAAGTGTGTGGGAGTCAAAGGGAAACATTCCCATAAGCCCAAATTGAACTCCCAAACTTTCCAAGTATCTAAAATATTTGAATCAAGATTTGGTCCCTCAAACGTTGTCCAATTTGGGCCATGTTGGAAAAGTTTCAAGAAAAGTTGTAGAATAAAATGGGGTAGTATTGTCAAAACAAATATCTAAACCATGTTGCATATGAGACTTAGCACCAAAAAATTATGTTATTGTTGGCATTGTGTTTGTGCTTCTACGACAAAAAGAAACTTGCATCTATCCATAGGGTTGGACTTTTTGACAAAACAATTGACTCATCAAATGGGTATAAATGTAATCAAACATTTGTTTAATGAAAAATGGATTGCTTGAACTTTTTATAATTTGTTGTTAACATATTGGATTCCACCTTGTTCATGTGAAGAGTTGAACTTTTAGACTCACCATCAACTAGATTGTCTAATGTCAAAATGAAAGTGTTAACATAATACAAGAGTTCACATTTGGGTAACTTTCATGCTTCAAATCAATATTGTTACTAGAATTTGGAACAATGATTTTTGGATAAGTTAACAACATTCATGATCACCTTGCAATTAATTAAAGATGCCAATTCATTCCTTGGGCATGTTATGGTCCTTGGTAACCTATTGGGTGAAAGAATCAAACTCATAGGTGAAAAATTTATGGTTTCCAAGTTCTTGGCAAAAAATGGACAATAATTATATTTGGACTTTTGCCTATTGAGTGAAAGAGCCCAACTTACATGTGAAAAAGTTATGGCATTCTTGGCAAAGAATGCACATTAATGATATTTGACTTTTGCCACAATGCTATGGGTTAAAAGATGTCCATCTCTACTACCAAAAAGGACATAATACTATTGTGCAAACAAAAAATGAAATGAAAGTTATCAAATAATTTGGACTCATTTAACTCCCTTGTTGTAAATTAAGCTTTCTAAATTAAGCTCTTTTATGAGAAAACTAGTTAGAGAATTTTTGTAAAAAAAAACTATTTTAGTATTTGTAAACCTCGAATTTGGCATTGTTTTCCTTTGTGTTCTCTTATTTCATTTCAAAAACTTGAATGATGATAGCACATGTTTAAACAAAATAAAAGAGATTGTATGCATTAATCATTATCTTGGTGCTACCTCCATTCTACTTCTCATTTGCACTTTTGTGGACACTTGCACTATCAAATGATCATCATAAATCATTCAATTGCTTTCATGCATAAAGTTAAACAATGAGATTGTCAATGCCATTTCTATTAAATACATTGCCATTTACATCTTTGATCATGTTTGGCACATGAGTTACCTTGGTTCATTGATTTGAAACCTTGAAATATTTTACCCTTCAAGCTCAAATAAGTAATACATTTCAACTTTTGTAAATTTTACTTCAAAACGTTTTAGAGTAAATTTTTAAAAAATCAATTGAATAAAATAATACCAAGAAAAACATCAAAGTTTGAATTGAGTAGAAATCTAACCCCATTAAATTTTTTTTGATGTTAATATCCAATGTCCTATAATACCCAACTTTAAATAATTGTTTGTGAAGTTGTATATTTAGGTGATAGCGTAAGATTTAGATTTATTCCCATAGTAATTGCCAAATGGGTTTAGTTGATTATAGGCCAACAAATCATAAACAAAAGTTCTACACCCATTTGACATATTTCAAGTTGTACACAATAAATTATATCATTTGCATTAATTATAAAATGGATATCATGGTTTGTTACCCTTAATCAAACAACTTTAAACTTTAGAAAAGAAAAACCCACCTTTATGTTTAACAACCTTTAACATCTATAGTAAGATTTTTTTAAAAAAAATTCAAAATAAACATCTCAAATTAATGATCATTTTAAAAAATCAATTTGCAAGAAATTACAAAGCAAGGTGGCAAAACAAACCCAAAATAAATAAATTTAAATTGCATAATGGTCACGGTTGTACCTAAAATGAGTTGTTTTGCTTCCAATTCTAACAATCTCTTTCTTATTCCAACAAGAATCATAATATCCTACTACCTTGGCAACTTCAACACTAATTTAAAGAAAAAGAAATGTTGACACTATTATTTTCCAAATAACGAAAAATTGGGAAGGAAGATATTGAATCTTCAAGAATATTTTATTTGTTGAAATGAAACTTTCAACATTAATCAACTATTAAAAAAAAAGTCAAATGTGCCAATATATTATAGTATAGGACTTCAAAGCTTATTCTTAGGACTCTATATGTGTGTGTATTTTCTACACTAGCATCTCTAGTGGTAGAAATAAAATGGCTAGTACATCACATTGTCGATGAAGTTGGTGTCATAGGTAGTGATGTGAAAATGGATTCAACTCTTGTAAATGCATGCAAGATACCATGCATTCGGTGTCAAAAGAAATTTGAAAAATAAAAATAAAAATTCTAGTTGGTTAACATGTGTGGCATTTAAATGCTCTCTCAAGATAAATTGTCTAACATTTACTCTCTATTGGTGAGGAAGGGGCAAGCATTTAACATTAGATTTGAATGTGATAAATAGTGATATTGCTTCAAATATAATACATTGTTAAAATTACTCTTAATGTAAAATCTATTTCAAAAAAGTTGTTAAAAAAGGAGTTCAAAACTTCACCCTTAATTTTATGCTTCTACCAATTTTGTGGCATGAATAGCTATTGTGACATATTTTCACTATTAATTTTAACAACAAATCATCAAACATTCTATGACTCAACTATTCCCAAATGAGTCCTACATTACTTGATTTCTACTCTTAGGGCTCCCCATTGTGCTGTTTGCACTTTCGAGTGTTGAATTCTGTTTGGACTTCGATCCTTTCTTTTTTCTTCTTTTATTCCGTTGTCGGGTGCTTTTACTTTTTATTTATTTATTTATTTATTTCCCCCAAAAAAAGACCATGGAGTTTGGACTCAAAACAATCATAAATAATAATAATAAAAAATAAATAATAATAACTATTATTTGACTAGAACCTTAACCCAAGTTCAAAAAAATCCAGTTTCATTCCCATAATCCTGCAGTTTCCTTTAATTATAAAAACAGAATAATAATATATTAACAAGAGAATCATCATAATTTCCTCTGAATCAATAAAAAGAATGGAAATTGATTGAAAGCCTGTAACAAAAAGTAATAAGGAAAAGAAAAGAAAAGAAACTCCTGAAATTAATAAGTAAGTAATTAATGATACTCCAAAGTCAATTCTTTTTTAAAAAATAAAATTTGAAATCTGCGCTAAAATTGATATCCTTGCACCTCAATTGATTTGAATGAAATCTTTTTTAATTTAAAAAGTGGTTACCCCCGTAGAACCGGAACCGGAACCGGAGGTTCTCACAACAGGTAGAACAGGCCAAAGTGAGAACCGGCCAACACTGGTGTAGCTACACTATGATGTAGGCGTTGAGATGTTTTTTTACTTAGGAAGGTAAAACAAATTCCCCCTCGGCCTGCCTTTCCTGTCCTGCAAGGGTTTGTTACTTTTTCCTCTTTTTTTTACCGTACACTGGATCCACCACAGTTGTCAGCTCGGCGATCAACGGCTCTAGTCATAAAAGTGCGAACGGAATTTTTAGTAATTAATTCTCCACACCCCCTCTGAACTAAAATTGTCCGCACTCGGTCGTTGTAAGCAACCGTTGGAGTGGGGTCAGTAAATGCCTCAGATGCACCACGTGGCTCCATTTTATTTGAGGATAAAATTTTCGACCAATCCACGCTCAGAAAACCAAGCTCTAGTCCCCCCCCCCCAGGCGCCCACTCCTCCCTCCGTCTCTCTCTCTCTCTCTCTCTCCTCTGCAACGGCTCTCTTGTTGCTCGTCGTGTCGCGAGCGAGTCCTTCTTCCATCGCATTTGTTTGATTGTTTTCATGATTTCGAAGTGCGCGTCGTCGTTAGAGTTGTCGATCTTCTTCTTCTTTTTCTTCTTCGTCTTCTTCTTGTTTTGTTTTTTTCCTTGTTCGTTGTTGTAGAGTCTAGACCGTTGTTGTCGTCGTCGCAAAAGACAGCGGGAAAGGAAAAAGAAAAAAGCTTGTGTCTTCTTTGTGTGTGTTTGTGTTGGGGACAGTGCCACTGTCGGTACGTACTTACGTGTGTGTGTGTGTGTGTTGTGTGAGGGGGGTGAGGGGAGGGGAGTTGTTAGTTGCGGTAAGTAGCTCACGTGGAGATCTACTTTATCTCTCTCTCTTAGCTTGCAATGGATACTTGCTGATAATTTTTTTCTTTAGTTTTCCTTGGGTTGCGGATTTTGTTTTCTCTTGGGGTAGTTGCCCCGTTTCACCACACACACTGTGTGTAATTGTGATCACAACAGCCTAATGGAAGAGACCATTAGCGGGGAATCTTGTTCTTGTTCTGTTTGTTGGGTGACGTGTGTAACTTTTGTGTGTCCGCGCGAGTTGCACCGTTGCAGCACACTGTTTCTAACTGTGATCATAGCAGCCTAATGGAAAGAGACTCCTAGCAGTGGATGTTATTCTGTTTGCTGGGTGTGTGACTTGTGTGTGTGCGTGAGAGAGAGAGAGAGAGAGAGAGAAAGAGAGGGGCGAATTGGAAACTGGCTTTGATAGAGAGGTGGGAAGGTTTGTTTTTCAGCTGCTGCACATTTCGAAATTTTTTCTTTCTTTAGGCTTTTCTCGTTTTGAGCTGCGTCATTTTGCTTGCGTTGTTTTCGTGGGTGTTTTTCGTTTCTATTTTTTGGCGAGAGAGAGAGAGAGAGAGGGGGGGAGGGTCGTGGCTGTTTGTTTGGAGCATGTTACGATTGGAAGGTGCACATAACAGTGTATCGTTCTGCAGACAGAAAAAGAGGAGGAGCAGCAGCTTCTGCTGGAGGTGAAGAAAGAAAGGCGGGGACAACGGCGGGGACGGAAGGAGCTCGCGCGAAGCCACCCACATTGAGTATGCTTGACATTGCTCTCTGGGTTGGGTATACTGTGGAACTTGAGAAAGTTTGAGCTAAGAAGAAGTGAGAAGAAAGAAAGAGATAGGTGTCCTTACTAGAAGAGCCAAAAGAGAATAGCAGGAACAAGGAACAAGGAATGTGAAAACTGAAATCTTTTTGTGGGGCTGTCTGTCGCTTGTGGGCCGAGGAGCTCGCTTGGTCTGAGCTTGGCAGATTTGGCAGTATGTGACTCCGATCATGTTGTTGTCACTTGGGTGATGTTGTTCCGAGTGCTATAAGATAGTCAACACCCACCTGCTTGCCATCTGTGGGGCACTACTCTCATTCCACTGTGGCATGCAGCAATGGTTCAGGAAAAGTGCACAGGATGTTTACTTCTTTTTCTGCTGCTGCTGCTGCTGTTGTGCTGCTTCCAGATGCAAATTGTAGTAGCAACAATGCAGCAGCAGCAGCAGCTACAAGGCACCAAGTTTCTTGTGGGTGGTGGTGATGGAACCACAGATGAAATCCCTGCTTCACCGCAAGAGGTTTTGGCATTGCTTAGAATCAAGCAAAGTTTGATTGACCCGAGAAAGGCATTAGCAAGCTGGAATGAGAGCGGCACCGGAGTGTGCACTGGTACATGGTCAGGTATCAAGTGCGCAAGAGGAAATATCATCTCTATAGCTTTGCCAGCCAAGGGACTGGGTGGAACTCTGTCACCAGCAGTGGGTCAGCTGGTGGGTCTTCGAAAGCTTAACCTCCACAACAATGCAATCACTGGACCCATTCCATCTATCCTTGCGACCATTCCCACCCTCCGAGGTCTTGCTTTGTTCAATAACCAGTTCTCAGGTCCGCTGCCTGTAGGACTTGGCAGTTTACCTCTACTGCAACAAGTGGACATCAGCCACAACATGCTGTCAGGTGCACTTCCCACAGATCTTGGTTTGGCTGGTAATCTCACCCTTCTCAACTTGAGCTTCAACAATCTGAGTGGCCCACTTCCGCCAGAATGGGCTGCAAATACAAGGTGGAATTATCTCAATGTGGCTCATAATCAACTCTCGGGAGTTTTGCCAACCAACTGGTCTAGTCCATCACATTTACAACAGCTTGTTGTGAGCAGCAATAACATAACAGGCTCTTTGCCTTCACAACTTGGAGACATAGTTACGTTACAGGATCTTAATCTTGCCAGCAACCAGCTGGAAGGAAGCATTCCATCAACATTTGTGAGCTTGGTTGCTCTCACCACTCTGGACTTATCCCAGAACAGCTTGAGTGGCTCTATTCCTCCAGGCTTTTCCACTCTCAATCTCACCAGCTTCAATGTCTCGTACAACAACTTGAGTGGTCCTGTACCGGCTTTTTCACATGGATTCAGTCTTTCCTCCTACAAACCTGGCAATGATGGTCTCTGTGGTTACTCAGGTCTATCTGCATGCCCTACATTCATCACCCCTGCATCAAGTCCGGCACCAGGCCTTGCACCAGCAGCTCCACTAGCATCTAAGCACAGAGGTCCGCGACTCAGTACTCTCAGTATTATCTTCATTGCATTGGGAAGTGCACTAGTTGGGTTGGCCATTGTGTGTGCATTAGTGTGTGTTTGTTGTTGTAGAGCTCCACAAGCTGCTGCTGCTGCTGCTGCAGCAGGAGCTGGGGAAAAGGCAGAGAGGTCACCAGAAACAGAAGGAGGGGAGGTCGGTGGGAAGCTGGTCCACTTTGATGATCCTCTTAGCTTCACTGCTGATGATCTGCTGTGTGCTACTGCCGAAGTGTTGGGCAAGTCCACTTATGGCACAGTGTATAAGGCCACACTAGAAAATGGGAGCAATATCGCTGTGAAGCGCTTGCGGGAGGGAATTGTGAAATCTCAGGGAGATTTTGAGAAGGAGGTGGACATCCTCAGCAAGATCCGACATCCAAATCTGTTATCCCTACGGGCCTTTTACTGGGGTCCAAAGCAAGAGAAGCTTTTGGTCTTCGACTACATGCGTGGTGGAAGCTTAGCCAGACTCCTTCATGGTAGTTTGCTCTCTTTCTCACCTTCACCAATGTCTCTCTATGGTGAATGGAAACTGCATGACAAATATTTTGAATTGTGGTTGTTGTGCAAATGTTTTCTGCAAAAGTTCCCTGTGAAGAAGCAAGAGCAGCTTTTAAGAGTGCAAGTGTAACATTTGGGTGGGGTTTGGGTGCAGCTAGAGGCCCAGAAACAGTACTGGACTGGGGAACGAGGATAAGGATAGCAGCAGAGGCAGCTCATGGGCTGTTACACCTACATACAGTTGGGAAAATGGTTCATGGAAATCTGACAGCAACAAATATTCTTTTGGACACCTCTGCATCTCCCACTATAAATGCTTGCATATCTGATTATGGACTATCACGCCTGATGACCCCAGCTGCAAATGCCAATGTTGTTGCGACTGCCAGGTCTCTTGGCTATCGTGCCCCCGAACTCACCAAGATCAAGAGAGCTTCAACAAAGTCAGATGTTTACAGCTTTGGCATCATCTTGCTTGAACTCCTTACAGGTACAACCTGTTTATGAAGTTGCAGACTTAACTTCTCATGCTAAATCCCTCCTCAATGTCCTTTTGTAAAGTGTTTTTGTGCAAAGGGGTAAGGTGTATTGGTTTAGGATTCACGGAAATCGGGTTTTTGCAATGTCCTTCTTTCCACATAAGCCACAGGAGACAACATTCCTAGGATTAGGTCAGAAGCACTTCACTCAGAGTTTGTATGCATCCTGGCATGCTCTTTGTACGACTTGTAATATCTTGAGATTGCATTTTGTATCCTGATCACAGTAGATCATGCTGTGACAAACATGATGCGTATCGCCCACTACTAGATACATTGTTTGATGTATGCCTGAAACCGCAGGAAAAGCACCCGGTGATGTGACTGCCAGAGAGGGTGCGGTGGATTTACCAGACTATGTGGCAGAAGTTGTAAAGGAGAATTGGACTGCAGAGGTATTTGACTTGGAGCTGATGAAGGGTCCAGCAGCACCATCTGAAGAAGAGCTGATGACAGCCTTGCAATTAGCCATGCGGTGTGTGACACCTGCACCTGCTTCCCGGCCTGAAATGGATGAAGTAGTCCGTCTCCTCCAAGACCTCCAGCCTGAAGAACAAGTCCAAAGTTCTCCATCAGCTTGATTCTCAATATTCTTGGACCAGTTTTTTTTATATCCTTTGACCCAAAGGGTTTGTCTCAAAGTGCTGTCAAAGCACAATTCAAGCTAGTGCTGCACACACTCAATGCAAATCTTGCTACCTCAGCATCCATAGGAGTTTTGATCCAAACTGTACCATAAGATTGCACTGTTGCACCTGAATTTGCCATCGTGCCTTTGTGATGGGTTGTATTGCATGCCACAGACAAAGGTTCAGTCTGACCCATTGACTTAAACTACCTTCATAGTATGAAGTTGTAGTTTGGGTAGGTGGTTAGGTACCCTTAATTTGATTTAGGATGAACAATGCAATCTTAAGGCATGAGATTTCAGTGCCCATGACTGATCACCATTATCAGATTCAAAGACTCCGCCCACCACTCTTCTTTTCCTTGCCTCTCATCTGGAGGACATTCATGATCACTGCCTAATTCCATTGTGCAGCAGTGTGTTCAGTAGTAGACTCTACTTCACATTGAGTTGCAGCCATGAACAATGCACAGTCCAGATCGAGCACATAAACAAAGAGAAAAGCCTATCTTTTGTGTACAACTGTAGGCAGGCAAACTGTGTGGCTAATTACTGACAATTCTTTGTAACCACATGTTACAGAAATTTTTGAACATGTGAAAATTGCAAGAGAGTTTAATTCCCACAAAACCTGTTCCTTCTGCAACCTGTTCTGCTTGTGAATTTCTGTTGGGTGCAAATACAACTGAAAGAATTCTTGACTTGTCGTCAACCTACTCCCAGCTGCTCCAGCAATATGGAACAATCCGAATCCAAAAATCTCTGATGATCTACAGTTAATAGTAAGCACATTAAAATGGGATCTACTACCGTAGTGCATGCTATCCCATCTTCTAGCTTATGTTTGGTGTAACATTGCTCGAACTTGGTCCATTACATGTCCTGCTGTGTCACCTCCAATCACCTCACCCTCTTTCTCTTTGTTTCTCCAAAGCTGGTCATCACACAGTCAATGCTATCACATCAACATTGATCCAAGTATTTACATATTCACAGAAAATACTTCTAAACCTTTTATCTTGCATAAATGGTACACAAGAACATCAATCTGGCCAATACAGTAACAATTGTAGAATGATGGGTGGTTCATATCTGAACTACCTGAATTGTTGGCATCTTCTGGAAGATTCGTCACAGACAGTAGCATCCAATTCCATAGTCACATCACAGGAAATGCTATCAATTTGCTGTTACCATATGACCTTCTATCATACAACATTGAAAGAATAAATAAATAAAACTCACAGAGTCCAAAAAGCTGTGTTGCACTCTACAAGTAGACACTGAAACCAAAAACCTCACCTGATAAGCCACAAATTAGATTTTGAGATAAAAGGGTGCAGGAAAAAACGTACTGAGACTTCGGCTCGTTTAAGAAGGATGGCTGGAACATCATTCACATCCACAGAATAAAACTTGATGCTGCGCAAACCATTTCCTCTAGGTGTGTTACTCCAAATAATTGAATATTCCTCCCACCATATTTGGGATGGATATATGTGGTACATGATGAACACATTGAGCTGCTGGGAAACAAACATGGAATCTATGATTGCATAATTAAAACTTTACTTACTGCGGATGATATTCAGCTGCAAGTCTTTCCAGCTTTGGCTTTAAGTAGATGCATTTCCTGCACCACTTTGCCATCCTGAACTCCCACCCCCCCCCCCAGAAAGAAAAGTTTATCCCCAAGTTCTTGACACTCAACATGTTGAGGCAAATGAAGAAGACAGAAAGAAAGTGGAATTTTGTTGAAAACATTGATTCCCTGTCATCCATCACTGACATGCAGAAAAATAAATTGCAGAAAAAACCCAATTATTTTTTCTGAGATCAACTACATACATTTTGAGTCAGGTGAGTGAGACCAGTCAATGACGACAGGGCTGCCAGTCTCCAGGATTTGATCAAATTGAGCTTCCAGTGTGATGGGTGTAAGTTCCATGGATAAGGGTTTCTCCAGTTGAGCCCTAATTGACGGCAGCAGCACCACGTCTCTTCTTGTTGCTGCATGATGAATCCTCCAGCACTTCAATCCTCCGCCCCTCCTCCTCCTGCTGCACTTCTCCTCCCTCCGCTTCCATTGTATGTTGTTGTTACAAGCTACTATTGTGACAATCCGGATTCCTCTACAGGAAGCTGCTGCTGTTGCTCCTCCTCCCCATTTGGGATCAGTCCATCTTGCTGCTGGTACACAGAGCTGTAACAACTGCGTCATGTCAACTGGAGAGAAATCTCTTCCCTCTCAAATTCCAAGCTCCTCTCTGTCCGCGTCTCTCTCTCTGTCCGCCTTTTTTCAGTAAGGAATCGAACTCGGCGAAGCTCCCAACATCCTTACGACATGCCACAAAAGCAGAAATCCCCTCCTGCTGAAAAAGAGCTTGCAGACCACAAATCGAGCTAAAAGAAGCAAAAGAAGCAACAGACCTGACGCGCATCTCTCTGTTGCGAGATTTATAAGGAAAAATGGGAGATGGGTGATGCGATTTTGGAGGTCAAATGAAAGCTGAACACGAATGCTGGGTTGTGTACAGTCACAAAGGTAATCCTAAGGATTGGATTCCGATCCAGGAACTCGGAGAATCTTCTTACTTTGCTCGTTTGTGTGGGTGTGTGTCTGTGGATGGATGTCTAGAAAAAGCGAGACCGAGAAACTAGAAACCCTAGAACTGGTGGACCAGCAGAAACCAGAAACCCTAAAATGGGAACCGGTGTCACCGATTTCGTATTCACACGCGCACGTGTGAATCGGGATTGGGGACAGTGGGTTTTTCAGGAATTTTTGTTTGTGGCTATACAAAGGAAAAAAATGGCGAAGGAAGGTAGTTTGTTTTGTTTTGTACTTATGAGATCCACCAAACCAGGATGCTTCAGATCGCGTTCTTGGTTTCTTTGGAAAGCTCTCGAGGAGGAGGGTGCATGGGCTTGGTTTCATGGCGTTTGGACTTGCAGAGTAGAAGTTTTTGAATATTGAATGATTTCTTCACTATGAATTAAATCGTAGCTGAAATTTTTGGAAGGACTGGAATGTGCTTTTAGTGTTGTTGGAAAGATCTTGATGAGCAGGATTTAATGGAATTTATTTGGTAAGATTTCGATTCAGAATGTGGGAGATATTGATTTTTAAATAATTTCTGCCAGCTGAAAATTCAAATGAATTCCAAAAAACCAGGTTTTGGAAGGAAAAATCAGTTGAGGACGTTGTAACACTTGAGCCAATGGCACATGCCACACTAGTCCTTATTAAGATTTAGCCATATATGGCTATAAACCACATTTGAAGTACAATTCTTCCTTCTATACTTTTGGCTACACACTTTAAACCAAATATAGAAATTTGGAGATTTTTACTATTTTTCTCCCCACTTCTAGCAATTAAAAACTTCCAAATTTAGTTCATTTTCAATTTTTTGATTTTAAAAAATCCTACAAAAGGAGAAATTCGCCAATAAAACAAAGCTGATTTGGGAGCTTGTGAATAATAATAAGTAGAATGTGTGAAATTCACATTCACACATGCAAGATGTGTGAATGAATCATGAACTTTGTGAATTTAAAGTACGTTGTCAACATTTGCATTCACATTAAACTTACATTCACACATGCCAATGTGAATGAATGAATTAGGAACTTGTAACTAACTAATAAGTACAATGTGGAAATTTGCATTCATACACATGATTTGTGAATGAATCGAGAGCTTTGTAAATAAGATACAATGTTAACATTAGCATTCACATGAAACTTATAATCACACACACAGTGTGGAATTGAGAGATGTGAAATACAATGTTAAATTTGCATTTCATACATGAGATTTAGAGTTTGTTTTTTTCAAATTTTGTGATATCAAGAATTTAATGATTTTCCCCCCAAAATTAGCAAAATTATTTGAGTTTATTGTATTGAAAAAAAAATCCAAAATTTTCCCGATTGTTTTGTTGGAAATTTTGACAACATTTGTCCAAAAAAAACCCTCACTAATGTGAGTGTGAATCAATAGGTTGAATAAGTACAATGTGAATGCATGAAAGATTTGAAAAAGCTTGAAAGTATAGAAATGTCTATTAAGGGTAAATGAGATAGGAAAGTGATATTCATCTTATATTGACATATTTTAAGGTTTAAGGTTCAAGGGTTTATTCATTTGTTTTAAAATCTCAAATGACCTTTTCAACTACTCCTCAAGAAGAGAAAATCGGGGTTCTTCATTTCTGCTCAAATGTGTTTCATTAAGTTAGAACATCTAGAAGTTACAAATTATTCATCGTATCCAATGAAAGCACATTTCGTAATTTTGGATATTAACTTATTTTTCTTCCTTTTTAAACATAAACACATCATATTGCACTAGATCCAAAATCATTAAGTGAGATAGGTTTGACATGTGCTATAACTTGTACTTGTAGATTGTTTTGATGTGTGAAAATGTCAATAGACCTTAACGGGTTTGATCTCTTAAATAGATTACCTATGTTGACAACTTTGTTCCAAAAATGATGTGGAAGGTGCATTACTTTTTAATGTTGCCTGATGAAACTTTTTAAAGTGTTTTCCATTTTTTGGATTCAACCACATCATTTTTGGTGTGTTGTATCAACAATCATAAATTGACAATACATTCTAATTGTTGAGGGACTTAAATTGTTGGAAGAGATATTCTTTGACCCTTCTTAATTGAAGTTTTTAATCATTTTCCTTGTAACATTTTCAACAAGACTTTTGAATTTTTTTAACTTTTTCAAATGCAATGTTCTTGGATTTCAAAAAATATGTTAAAGACTTTTACTTTTATCATTGGTGTTTAATGTTCAGTGTGATAAAATAATAAGCTATCTTAAAGTGAGGTGATGTGCTAATATAACACAAACATTTATAGGAATCAACACATTGCTTTCACTTGCTATAATCATGTTATTTTGAGTACATGATTTTATGTTTACTCAATTACACATGCAAATGACCTCACTAGCAAAAGGGATACAAATTGGAAATCATGACAATGATAAGGAACATGGCCAAACACATTTTTGATGTCAAAATTATGCATTTTCCTATGTCATTTGAGTTTGTGTTGATAGTGCAAGCTAAGCAAGGGAAAAAACTAGTGAGAACAAAACATTTGAATCTTATATCCCAAAGACTAGGACCACCATTGCAACTAATCATAGTTGCATATTTAGCTATGCAATATGTCTGACTTGACATAAATAGGACATAAATAGAAGGTCAAGTTACTAGTCATTTACCATGTAAATACCAACTATATAGTAACGAGCTTAATGGTTACAAGTTTTGAACTTGAACACATTTCTACTTTTTTTGTTATTTTAAAAATATATTATTATTATGGATTGACACGTTTGTTTATAATCGTGTTTGAGCTTTGATTCTAAGTACTTTTTTTCTTTTTTTTTGGGTGAAGAATTTACATGTTGACAAATTCATGTAAATGTTTTGCTAAACATTGTTTTAACATTGGATTTATGTTTTGGAACACATGAGACACTTGTTTAAAAAACTCTTGTGGTTAAAACAAGTACAAAATTAAAGGTTTGCACGAGGAAAATCAAAGTTACATTCTACCATTTGTTGGCCATCCTCAAGACTGAATTCAAATAAACATTATGTATTAATGTTATTTTGTTATTGATTTTGTTATTTGTAAAGACAAATAATGAACAATTATTTATTTATTTCTAATTCTACAAGATCTTTATTAATTATTATTTTTCATGATTAGAATACAAGTGAGTAATTGTTGCAAGGGTTTTAATTTTTAAAAGAACTTTTGATAAATTAGTTGTCTTCAATATTATAATCTAAATGAGTAGTTGCAACCAGAATTAGAATCTAAAAAAATATTTTGTGTGTAAATAAAACTTGTGTAGAAAAGTTTGAACATGTTTTAAATGGTAATTAGGAGTATGCAAAGACAACTAAAGGAACGTTGAATTTCTTTAACAAATTGGTGACTCCACAAAAGATTTAGATTATGGATAATGCAAGTATAAACACATTGTAGTTATTGAAATCGTCCATCCAAAAAGGAAGAAAATATAATCGTGACCATGCATTCAAAAAAAGAATGTGAATGGGAATATACACCAATGGTTTCAAAGCAGTAGGTGTCAAAGAACACACCAATGGATTTACAACTCCAAAGGATTCAAATTTACGTGTTTCAGGAATCAATTGACATAAGTTTATAATAGATAAGGAAAGATATGTCTAGAAACATGTTGTACATGAACTACTTGGTAGTTAGGAACCCCTCAACATCATTTCAAACCAACAAATATAATGATGTCATGTTCCATTTGAAAAGGTTTCAAAATTAATAACATCTCAAAAAGTATTCCTATTACATGGAAGTGCACTTGTTCCTAGTATGGATCACATCAAAACACCATCGATACTAAGTTTAACTTTATCTCCTTTGTTATCATGGGTTTTTTTAATCAACAAGTGATATTTTCTTCTAACATCTTGGCCATGTCTTTGTTAATCATTTCTACATAATTGGATACGTGCATACATGGTTGCATTCATGTCAATTTTCTTTACTAAATTTTGAACTTCATAGAATAGTGCCCAAATGAAATTGTTTATTTTAATCACTCAAGCAAGGCTTTCAAAAGCCCTTGTTCTCACCAATAAGTTTGACCAAAAGATTCAAAACTTTTCAGAGCATTTGCAAAAGTTCATGTGGTCTTGATTACACAATGGAAGGCAAATAAAAAAGTTGCACACATTGGTTTAGTAAGCAAAAACTTGGGCAAAACATGAGGAATGTTTTTAGAAGTTAAAAATGAATAAAGATGAATTCACATTGGTTTATGAAAATCCATGACTTGGGTAAAATAGAAAGAATCAAAGTTTTATTTCTTTGTATACCAACACGCTTGAGACATAAGCAATAAAATATCTAACCACCATAGCTAGTTTTCAATCCAAATTCGTTTAGCAAGAAAAGAGTAATGATGTGTTCTTAACAAAAGAATTGAACACAATGGATTTGCTAGTTTATGTCAAGAAGTGGACAACAAAAATCATTGAAGAAGAAAAATATCAACTAAACCAACAAGTTATTCGATTCTCCCTAGACATATGTCTTTCGTTTTTAACAAGCTTTAAAAATATATTTTAAGATAATAGATTCTTGAACTATGTTAAGTTGTAACTACTGAGCAATCATAAAAAATATTGTGGAATGCATTTTCCTCTTTTAAAAAGTAGAAATTATCTCCTTGATGAATATAATTTTGAATCATAAGACATGTTGTGAGGGCTAAAACACACATGACTTAGGTATTAACTACTCACAAGTACCCCACATAATTCAACCTTTCAAATGTGTAATGCTTGTTGGTGGAAGACAAAAAACCTATCATGTTTAAAAGTAAACTTATTAACATGTAGAAATCTCTAAACTAATTAGTTCCATAGGCCTCCTAATGATTACTAATTATTAGTGGTAGACTTACCGTGCCTTACCCAAGGGGTGAAGCTAGTGGGATTAAGTAGCTTGGGTTAGTGAGTGGCTGAGAATAATCCACCCAATCATCTAAAAGATTTCTAGGAAGGTATTAGGATAAGAGTCTTATTTTCTAAAGGTTAATGTGGGCCTTGTGTGTGGTATGTGGGGAAGGGGGGTAGAGGAAGTGGGGGAGGACGAGGGGATGCATTAGATATTTGTGTGGGATATGGAAAACTCTTCTCTTTTGAAAATGATGAGAGGAATGGATAAAGATGTACATACTTGGTATGTGATTTTAATGGAAGATGGTTGAAATAGTCAAATTACTTGTGTTGCATTACTATTGTTAAATGTGGAAAGCAGAGTAGGGCATGTTATGTAAGTAGGATATATCTAGAGTTGGTATTTATGCATTTTCTCTAAGACAGAAAGTAATGTGGCAACTCATCAATAGCCTTTGGAACACCAAGCTATTAACTACCATAGGAGGGTAGCAACCAGTCCTTGGTGGTGGATATTAAAAAGGGAGCAAACCAACAAGTTACCCCTGTAGGTTGGAAGGTATTATTGTAGGCAAAAGCCAAAAATTCATAGGGTTACAAAAGGTACAAAGCAGAGGAGGGACTTCTCAAGGGTTGAAGGTGGTAGGCAAAGCCACCAAAGGTTTGACAAATAAAACAAAGGAAGGATCGTAGTGGTAGAAAGGTATAAAACTCCCTTAGGCAATATCATGGGGGGCGTTGAAAGTACTACAAAACCAGGGAGAATAACTATTCCCAAGTTTTTTCCCCCTTTCTTTTATTGTTCCCTTCCCTACATTTTGTTCCCTATTTATTAGTCGAGATTACTTATAGGAAGGTAGGTCGGGTCATGGACAACAAACATGTATTTTCCTTATTCCTTGTATGACCTCTTATAACTTCCTACTTGAGTAGTTATAGTAAAATAAGATAGGGAGGGTAGTTCTTTACATGAAGTAATAAGTTATCAACCTTGTCCCCTAATCTTACCGCTTGGAGGATGGTAATGATTAAGGGTTGCAATTTCCACCTTTAACATTTGGCAACCATCCTGTGCATTGTATTTGGAATATTTTTTGAATGATGAGACTAACGTTGAATTTGTGAGAATGATTTTCATGTTCTTAAAAGTAGATAGGGAAAAACTTACTATTGGTAGATGAATAATACCATCTTAAGGAGTGGACAATCCATAAGATAAAACTGAAAGGGTGTTTGAGAGGAGGTTATCTAAGGGTAACTAAAATTAGAGTAAGGAATGGAAGTACTATTGCCTTAGAAAGGTAGAAAAAGGACGTAGGACTTAATACCTAACCAAAAACTAGAAAATAAACCCTAATTCCACATTCCTAAGTTTTACTAGATAGTTCGTCAAAGGGGAGGGTAACAATTGTTAAACAACTAATAGGAAAAGTAATGTTGTCATACTTTCACAAATAACCTAAAATGTTTTTAAGTCATGAGCTAAGCAGTAACAAGGGGATATAACAAAAAAACGGAACAAGTATTAGAAGAGGAATTGGAAGCATTGAATGTCGACTATTTGGACAAGATAGCAAAAAAAATGCAACCATCTTAAACAATAGTTGTGGGCGCTTCCATACATGTTAAAATGGAAGGACCTTTAAAGGATGAGGAGGTAAATGCCACCTATTGGTATCACTCGTAGTGGAGGGATACAAAGTCAAAGGTGGGAGGCAACTTTTTGTCCTTCTACTCTCAGTTCTACAAGGTGACTATGCTTGAAACCACAAATGCTACTTGTGAAGGAAAAATAAAATGCAAGTATGTTTATAGATGTTAGATTACGTTTGTAGTCGAAACTAAATACCTTGCCTCCTATGCATCGTTCACAACTTAGAACTAATAAATATATTTTATAAACTCAAACACTCCAAGCCTTGGAATCTTATGTTAAATTTTCATTCATTTAAACAAACTTTTAAGGACTCAACATCATGTTCAATTTGGTTGCAACCACCAATCATTTGAAATATATTTTTTAACACATACGTTGTTCAAATCCGATTAGCCTTAGCTCCTTAGAAAGTTAACTTCAAGGCACACCTTGCTACCAAATCTTAAGATCTACAACTAAACCAGTGAGGAGTTACACCACCAAACCCGAGAGGGTTTTGCGAAGGCAAGAAGTTTAACTTGGCTGCAAACTATTAAACACTTAAAACATTGTTTCTAACCCGTATATTATCCAAATCTGACTTGCCTTAGCTCATTAGAAAGCTCACTTCAAGGTGCACCTTGCTACCAAATCTCAAGATCTACAGCTAAACTAATGAAGAGTTACACCACCAAACCCGAAAGGGTTTTGCGAAGGTAGGAAATTTAACTGGGCTACAAATTACTAAACACTTAAAACATTATTTCTAACCCGTGTATTATCCAAATCTAGCTTGCCTTAGCTTTTTAGAAAGTTAACTACAAGGTGCACCTCCTTACCAAATTTCAAAATCTGTAGCAAAACCAGTAATAAATTATGTTATAAAACCTAAGAGGTATTCTAAATTTTTTTCTAGGATTTCAAGCTTCCAACATATCCTTATTCATTTCCATTCTTTCAAAACTACTCCCACCATCCAATCTACTCTTTTTTTTCCTACCATCTACTCAAGACTACCCATTCTTCTCCTACCAAAAAAGGTTGTGGGAACAAGTTCTCTCCAGATTTGAGTCAAAAATTACGTTTTTTAAAGAGAGACTTCCAATGATCCGAGTCGCCTTTTCAAAAGAAGGAGAAGGAAAAGTTTCCAATGTTCAGAAGCCAATGGAAGGAGAAGGAGAAGCTTCTAATGCTTGGAGGCCAATGGAAGGAGAAAGAGAAGCTTCCTTTTCACCTTTTTCCACTTCCCCCCTAAACAACTTACTTAGGATTTCGTCCTTTCTTTTGACCTCACGATTTTACTTTACCATAGTTCTAGGTCGTTATTTACACATTCCCTCTTTTTGTCCTTGGCCTATAAATTACGATGTGCCTTTCAATGTCATAGGTCCCCCACACATTTGTTGTCGATTCGGTTTGGTTAAAGATCCCTTCTTTTTTGTTTGAGATTATGGCGTCACGCATGGCCACGACTTACGGGCCTCAAGCTGCGCATGTGAATGAAGAGCCAGCCCCATAATCATTTTTAGATTTTATGTTGACGCAACATCCTCGTGATGAAGACCCCGCACTGCGAGAGGTGCGTGCCCATCTTGAAGTCGATCCTCCTCAAGCTTGGTACTATCGCATTTCTCTAAACTCTCGCACCCTAGTGATTTTATTGCAAGTCGACCCTGCTTCTGGTGATGAACCTGAAACTGTCTATGAAGGTTGTGATGAAACTGAAAACACTTCCATTTTTACATGGTCTTAAATTCCCGACGTTGGACATTATCGTTGATTGCGCGGTTTGATTTGTTAACTACATCTTAATACCAAAGCAGACTACCTAGTTCGCACCATTCGATGCATCCTAAATTTCCTACAATTATGAATTATCATTGCAGCATAAACTAGGACTCCACATGTAATTGCAGCTCCTTGTGGAGCTTAACCCTAATCTAAATAAATGTTCCATTCATCATGAAATTCAAATTGCCACTACCACCCTATCCTCCCTATTTATTCGATCACCAAGTTATTTTGAATTAACCATATGCTTATAAGGTTGTTCTATCTCTTTTGGGCTTTTCATTGACCCCCTCTCACCTACTTCAAAAATCCCAAACATCCTTGCTATTAAATACTAGAACAAGACTATTGTTTTGTTGCACACCATGAAATTTGGTGTCTATTTCTACCCCAACCCTCAAGAGATTTCTCACTCCTAATTACGCCATTGAGGTCCTAAAATTATGGTTTATCAGCTTTTGTTGAAGAAAATAACTAACCCAACTAACACCATATTCTAGAAAAGGAAACAACCCCCACACAATTATGCGCATTCATCAACCCTTATTTTAACACGAAGTTGTTAAAAGCTCTTAATAACCTCATCACACTTGAATATCCCTTACACAAACTCTTTAAAATTTGAGACTACTGGCCATGGCTATGTTGGTATGGCTCACAAAGGGCGAAAAGTTTTGACAAAGAAGTGAATGGAGATAACCATTTTCCAATTGGAAGATAAACAAAGAAAATGACAAAGGGAAGACAAGGTGGGTTCTACCTACAAGAAGATCTATTACCTAGTTAGTCTCAAGGGTAGGTGGCATAGATGGTAGCAAAGAAAAAACAAACAAAAACCTTAAGATTTCAAGATGAAGAAGTAGAGGAGGAGAAGGTATATGCACCAAGGGGTAGCCATGGAGGGGTACAAGAAGGGTACCAGAGGGTAGCTCGAAACTTGCATTTCACAAGACCCCACACTATAATGACTACCATGGGAATTTCATTTGTAACTACCTTTGAGGTGGAGGTGGTAGAGCCAAATTTTTAATATGAGAGGAGGCAAGCTTTGAGGAGGCTTACGAAATTTAGACAACCATCTAGGGGCAAGAGTTAAAAAGTGGTGGAACTACCTCCCCTATGATCATTAGATGAAGGAATAGCCACTACTTACCCTCACAGAAACAGATCTAGTAATTTGCACGTGTCACAACCCTTTCAGTTCGCATGTGATGCCTGGAACGAAAGGGGGGGGATAATTATTATTACCAAAAAGCCAAGGAAGAATATTTGAACAAAGGACAACCATCACAATGCAAGTTGTGTGGGGAGAGAAGACACCAAGCAATAGGATGCACTACCATCTTTCAATTCTAAATGACAAAAGGGTGCCTAACCCAAAAAACTAGACCAATGATTTTGGAAAAGACATGGACATGATCTACACTAGATTGACAAAGAAAAAAGAATGAACAATGGAGGCACCCATTTTGGAAAACCAAATGAAGCAACCCAAAAAAAAAAACCACAAGAGATAACCCTTCCAACTTTCTAAATGCCATGGGTTGGTATACCTTCTACCATTGGGGGTCCAAGATGGGGGCCCTAGATGTATGGAATGGGTCTGGCCATGTACCTTACAATGATAGGATTTCAATTACCTTTACTTCAAACAACTGCCTTACCTTCAAGATTAAACAAGGAGGCATCAACAATGAATGTACATTTCAACACAATTGGACTGTGCAATAGGAAAAAGGGGGACTTGTGATCATCCACTTCTTGTGGGACCAGACAAGAAGCCCCCTCAAAAAGGCAGTCTAGAAAACATTCTTTTGCAAGGGGTAAGGCGGGAGATCCACACAAAGGTTCTTCCAACTCTTCATCGGATTTTATACAAAGGAAAGGATGGTTAGAAGGGCACCACCCCTCCCACCAAAACCTTCAAGATGGGAAGGAATGCCACCCAACTAAAATCCCTATTTTCCATGGTATCCCACCATGCCACTTGTGATGGTAGCCATTGGAAATTATGATTGGGGGAGAATTTTTTTTAATTATCCATAATACACCAAAAAGCATACCCATACGCACATGTGTGTGTGTGTTCAAGCAAGCAATAAAGGTCAATGGTGTTACCCAAGAAGGTACAAAACTTGTGTACTTCCAATGGATGTTACGAGACACAACTTTAACTTGGGGAGACAACTTTGTGAATAATCGCTTGAATTGTACCTTCAACAAGTTTGCCCAAGTGTTTTGTAGAAGGTACGAAAAGGTTGAAATGAATGAACAAGTTTATATGACCTCGAAAATCATCAAACATAACTTGAACAAGAGGGTAGAGGAGTATTATGAATGAATTTTGAACTTGTGAACTTTTTACAACACCCAATAGATGATCATCTACTAAATGCATTTTTTAGGGCATGAGCTACCCTACCTTTGAGTGGCTACTACCGGCATGGAAAGGGGAACTTTGATCCAATGTTTAAAGGTGGTAGTCATTTGTGAAGAGAATTCTACAAATGTTGACGATAACAAGGTCATACTAAACATATACCCAATGATGAAAGGTGAAAAGAAGAAGGTAGAGAAAAATTCGGCCAATGCCAATATTGCAAGAAATCCAACCACCCAAAAGATAAGTGTTTTTGGAACCTTAATAACTTGGAGAACAAACTAAAGGAAAAATAAGAAGTACCAGTTAATGAAGAGGCAATTCAACAACCCAAGTAAAGTAATTAGAGAAAAGAAAAGACACATGGAACCCTAAAACCTAATTTTCACCAAAGGAGATAGTAGCTGAATCGACCAATAAAAATGAAAAGGTAATTACATTCATAGACAAGATTACCACCAACATGACAAACCTCACCTTATACCTAGTCTAAGTAATTAAAGACCTAAAAGGTAGGGCAGACCCAACAAGTAAAACAATCCTAGACCCTAGGGTAGCCATGGAAGGTAAGGAAGATCTATAAGTTAGGGTAGATCCAAAAAGAATGTAGGAATTAAGGCTAACTGCCATGGGCATGTACTACCTACAACCCATTCTTAAAGATGAAGACCCGTGGATGATAAGTGGAATGCCATCTCAACAAGCCATCATGAGGGGACATGAAGGGTCATTATCAAATCCTAAAGGGGTAAAAGTGGAGGGTGGTGTCTTTATGACATTGACCTTGTCCCATCAAGTAGGATGGTTCAAACATGGAGATACAGTCCTCCCACACATGTGGGAAGAAAAAGGGGTGTGTCCCTTCACCACAAGAAAGGAGTGGGAGAAACTCCTCCTTATTTCTATCTTTTGTTGTTATTTTGAAAGTTTGAGAAGAAGAGAAAACGAATTTGGAAAGGGCAAGAGAAAAAGAGGGAGGAAATCTTCTAAAGGAAGTGAAAATAATCAAACTTTAGTGCATTGGAAAGAGGAGGGGAAGGCACTTTCATTGCTAAAAAAAGTCATAGCACAGCTAGTAAGGGAAGTGAAAAAAAAAAGGAAAAAAAAAGGAAATAATTTTTGGAGAAAATAGACACCATGTTGGTTCTTGAAAGAAACTAAGCCAATAGGGGGAAAGAAAACAAGGAAAGTAGGCGCATCAAAAGAGAACAAGAAGGAAGAAAGAAATCAGTTGCAATAGAAGGTAGACATAGGAGGGGAAAAGTAATGAGAGAGGATGCCATTACCGCCACCATGAAAAGATCTAACTAGTTGTAAAGGGAGGCAACTCTCATGAAAGAGATGTTGACAAGCGAAACAAGACCCGCGCAAGAGTAAGAGGGTAGAGCCAAAGGAAAAGCAAGGCCAAGGCGAATGATGAAGGGGAAGGTAGTAGTGATCCTCCACCCCAAAAAATGAAACCCTTATAGAAAATGACAAAATGGTTTGAACATGAAACTAATTTTAGATGGGCCATGATGGTAGGATTAGGGGAACTATGGAGGTTGCACTGGGCCCCCATAAGAGAAGACCTCATTTATGATTTCCTTCAAGGAATCAAGAGCATAAATGAGATTCAAATCAAGGTAATAGTTAGAGGACAAAAGGTAAAGATCACTTGTGAAATGATCTCTAAGATGTAATTGTTACCTTGTTAAGGCCCTAACACATATTAGTTAAACCCCTTACAACAAACGATACCAAATATGTGTAAAATCCTAGTGGACGAGATAATAGTTCCACAAAAGGAAGGTACGTCTAAAGGGTAGGCACGATATTCTAAATGGTGCAACTGAAGAGTCATCAAACCTATTACAGCAAGACAATAACCTTGTTGATTATAACAATGGGGAAGGGTGAAGACATCAATTGGGCAAGAGTGTTTTTCCAAGGCTTGAAAGCCCAGAGGGAGAAGTGGCTACTAGGGGGACCAAGCCACTTGTAATGTATGTGGCCCATGTTGCGGACATGTTGTTACAGAAATGGTTTCCACTAGAGGGCCATCAAATGATTGGATGGTTTGTGAAGACGAGGTATGAGGAGGATGAAGAAGGTATTATCCAACCTATAGTAAGTAACCTTACCCCCATAGCATTCCAAGCTATCGAGGCGACTATGGTGTTTATAAATGAGGATTTGCGGTCTTTGCACGTCTCACTACCAAAAACAAAAATTGGGTATAGGATAACCGTCTTTCCCACTGGCAAAAGGCTGGCCACAAAGGGGGAGGTAATTAAGAAAGCAAAAATGGACCAAGAAACTCCAACCACATTTAAGGTAGGACCTTTTACAATTGCCAAATAGAAGGCCCCCAAGGTACCTTCACCTCCCAAGACAATAATAGGCATGCTCTCCCCTCAAATCACCTCTTGGAGGGAACGTCCCCTCAATAGAAGGTAGGCAAAAACAAACTTCGATCCCAAGATTTCCTATTTTAAAGGAAACACCGTTTTTAATATGGACAACGATTCATATGATGAACACCCAATTGGGAGTTTGGGGCAAGGAGGTATAACTTGTGAACACCATTGCCTTCTTTTAGTAGGGGAGGATTCTAGTATCATGCCAACCTACTTGACGCACTCCCAACTCCTTGCAAAACTCAAAAGTGAGTCCAAGTACAAAACAACGGATGGGGGAGGAGTTGGGGCACGCTCCCTAGCTCACAACACTTTGAGGGGTAGAGGGGCATATTGGAGCTTCGGGATGGGACTAGGAAGAGTTGACAAGCTTCACTCACTCACACGGACTTGCACACAACCCACACAAGGTGGTTAGTGCATAGTTGGAACACCTTTGGTGCTAGGACGAGCCATGGGCAACACGGACACATAAGCCTCACCACGGCCCGGATTTGGGGTAAGTCACCACCTTCCCCCTTATAGTATATTTTTCACCTCTCCATAGGGCTCACATCCAAATGGCTTTTCTCTCCCGGGAGTCCCGAAATCGCGCCAACTGGGACTCCCGCAACTTTGGAGCCCCATAACTTTGCGAGCAGACCTCAGATCGAGATATAGTCTAAAGCAAAGTTGTAGCCTTTGTTGAGAGCTTTCCAACGGTATGTTGCACGTTGTCTTCAGACAAGTAAATCGGGTCGATTACGGACTTTTTCTGGTCAGGAGTCAAACCGCCAATTTGACTCCCGGCCCCTCTTTTGGCCATAACTTGTGTTTCAGATGTCCAAATGAACAATGAGAGCCCATTTTAGAAATCTACGTTTCAAGAGCTTTCCAATGATATAAAAAACGCCACAAGACATTGAGTTTTGACCCCCTGAAATTGCTCTCTAAAGTTTTGAAAGTCCACCAGGACTCCATTTCCCAAAGTGGGAGTTGCCTTGGGAGTGTGAGGGTTCACTCCCTCACACTTTCTTACACTCCCGAGAGTATGTGATGTGACTCTCATGCTTCTTCTTGGCCCGTACTCTTGCAACCCCTTTGCCTTGGTCATGAACCCAAAGCCAGGGTTGCGACACTACCTTCGTAGATGATAAGATCCACCCAAATTGATCGCAATGAAATTTAGCTGGATAACATCCCAGAAGATGAAAACATAGAACGATAGATAGTTTAGGAGGAGGGTAATTTTGAACCCTTGGAGGTAGTTGAAGAATGGGCTAATGTGGCCCCACAAGCAGGGAGGAATCAAAGGGAACCTAAACCTACTGAGGTAGGAAGGTTAGATGGTAAGGCAACATACTAAGGGTGTTACCCTCCCTGCCACCAAGATGGGTCTAGAGGGGGAAGCTCTAACCATTCAACATATTACCCTTGACGCACTCCCAAGTTCCTTGATGGACTCAACTGCAAGTCCAAAGGTGAAGACATCAGAAGAAGGAGTTGGGGCGCACTCTTTAGCTTGTAGCACTTTGGGGGTAGAGGGTTGTGTTGGAACTTCAAGATGGGATTAGAAAGATTGACAAGCAATTCAATTACTCACACGAACTTGCATAAACCAAACAATAAGTTGGTTAGTGTGTAGTTAGAGCACTTTGGTGCATGGACAAGCCATGGGCAACCATGGACTCACAAGACTCACCATAGCTCAAACTTAAGGGAAGCCACCACCTTCCCCCTTATAGTATACTTTGTGTTTGGCCCGGGACCAACACCTAAATGTCATTTTGTCTCAGGACTCTTAAGTGTGAGTCCTGAAATTCCGAAAGTTAAAACTCCTAAAACTTTGGGGGCCCATAACTTTGTGTGCAGACCTTTGATTGAAATGAATTCTAAAGCAAAGTTGTAGCCCTTGTTGAGAATTTTTTAACAGTATGTGGCACGCCACTTTCACGCAAGTAAATCAAGTTGATTCCCAACTTTTAATGGTCGCGAGTCAAATTGACAATTTGACTCTCGACCCTTCTTTTCACCATAACTTGTGTTTTAAGTGTCCAAATGGGTCATGCGAGCCCATTTTAGACATCTACATTTTAAGATATTTTCAATGATATAGGGAACTCCTTAATCCAATAGGTTTTGACCCCTGCAATTTTTTTCTAAAGATTCAAGAGTTCGTCGGGACTCCAACTCCCAAAGTGGGAGCTCACTTGGGAGTGTGAGGGTTCATTCCCTCACACTCTCCTACACTCCCGGGAGCATGAGATGTGACTCCCAGGCTTCCCTTTTGGGCCGCACCCTTGCAAGCCCTCGCCTTCGTCGCGAGCCCAAGGCTAGGGTTGCAACAACCCTCTCCCATGTGTAATATGCAAGAGGTAGACCAACATTGTATATTGACAAGAAGGAAACCAACCAATAGATAATAGTTCTTCCTATAATCACATAGAGCCAACAAATAGTGAAGGTAGAGGAAGAGTCTATGACTACAAGGAAGGTTAAAAGTCAGAATGGTAAAAAATACAAAGAGCATTCACCTACCTCCTCTCAACAATCAATTCATGCCACTATGTTCACTGAATATGAAAACCCTACTATCAATGGGTGCATGGTACTAGTGGTTAAATCAAGAGGCAATAAGAGAATATACATTGCAGAGGCAATACTAAACTTGAAGACCTCAGTAAAATTGGTAGAACAAAAGATAGAAGGTTTAGAAGAAGTAATGGATGTCATAAACCTAGCCTTGGGCTTGTGACCAAGGCAAGGGTTTATAAGGTTGCGGGCCAAGAAGGAAGCCAAGAATCACACAACATACTCCCGAGAGTGTGAAAGGGTGTGAAGGAATGACCCTCACACCCCCCAGGGGTTCCACTTTGGGGAGTTGGAGTTCCGATGGACTCTAGAATCTTCAGAGGACGATTGCAAGGGTCAAACCTTAATGGCTTGAGGCGTCCCTTATATCATTGAAAATCTCTTGGAACCTAGATCTCTAAAATGGGCTCACATCACCCATTTGGACATTTGAAACACAAGTTATGGCCAAAAGAAAGGTTAGGAGTCAAATTGGCAATTTGATTTTCGACCACTAAAAGTTGGGAATCGACCTAATTTCCTTGTGTGCAAGTGGCGTGCAACACACCATTGAAAAACTCTCAACAAAGGCTACAACTTTGCTTCAAACCTCATCTCCATCGGAGGTCTGCACACAAAGTTATGGCGCTTCAAAGTTGCGAGAGTCCCAACCTTGACAATTTTGGGACTCCCACTTGGGAGTCCTAGACAAAAAGCCATTTGGATGTGGGCCCCGTGGAGAGGCGCAAAATATACTATAAGGGGGATGGTGGTGGCTTCCCCCAAGTCCGGGCTATGGTGAGTCTTGTGAGTCAGAGTTGCCCATGGTTCATCCTAGCACCAAAGGTGTTCCAACTAACTATACATTAACCACTTTGTGTTGATTTTGTGCAAGCCCCTGTGAGTAAGTAAAGCTTGTCAAATCTTCCTAGTCCCATCTTGGAGCTCTAGCATGCCCTTCTACCCCTCCAAAGTGCTGTGAACTAAGGAGCGTGTCCCGACTCCTTGCCCTTTTGTTGTTTTCTATTTGGGACTCACATTTGAGTCCTTCAAGGAGTCGAGAGCGCATCAATGGAGCAAATGGAGATATTGGACAAGGAAAAGGTAGTTACCATCAAAGGGCAATAGTAGGTGAAAACAGTTGCCCAACTACACTTGGAAAGGGTAATGTAACTAGAACATAATTTTTAATAAGAGAAGGCGAGAAATGAAAACCTTAACTGTCTATTGGGGTGGGTAGGTGAAACGTCTACTAGATTGGAACATAAAAAACAAAAGGTAGCTTTATTGTAGGCTTAAGCAAACAAGTTAACAACATATAGTAACAACCTTCAAGAGGTAGTGGATGTGCAAATCAAAGAAAGCCTTAAAGTGAACAACAAAATAGCCACCCTGAAAAAACATTTGAAGATGGAGAGGGTAGATAAGGAGAAATTCTTGGATAGGTTAAGCAAACTTAGTGATGAAGCCTTTACCCTCAAACACTAACAAGATATCTAAGGGGCAAAGTAGGACCATAAGGAGGACGTCCTGTAACAACAATTACAACTATCACAGGAAATGATCACCAACTTATAGGTTCAAGTTGACTTGTTCAACAAGACGGTAATGCCTGAGCTATAGGGGCAAGTGACTAAGTGGAAGTGAAAAGCTTCAAGGATAATTGTGGCAAACACCAAGTTAGCTAAGTACGACACCCTTTTCAAGGAGCGTACCCTCTTGAAGTTAAAGGCAGTAACCTGGTGATAGAAGACAGGGAAGAGGGAAGCTAGGTGGAACAAGCTCAAAGGGGAGTTCAATGCCATTTTGGATGCTACCCCTTTCCTTACACTAAAAGATGAGGCAACCTACCATCAACTACTAATAACTTATAAACAACTTCAAAATTGATGGTGTTTAGAACACATCCAGTAGCTTTGATAGCAGTAATGTAAAAGGTAACCCCCAACAAGAAATGACCTTCCAGACTCCAAGAACCTTCATGGGCCCTGAGGAGGTATTTAAAACCCTTAAAAACATTGGTTCTCCCTCCAAGATGGTAAGTGGTAACATGTATTCAAAATCACAACCCACACAATAAGGATTCTAGGGATGTAATCGAAGGTAGAGGGGGGATAATGTTAACAAGTAGAATTTTTTAAACTAATTAGTTCCATAGGCCTCCTAATGATTAATAGTTACTAGTGGTAGACTTACCATCCCTTACCCTAGGGGTGAAGCTAGTGGGATTAGATAATTCGGGTTAATGAATGGTTGGGGGTAATCCACCCAATCATCTAGGAGATTTCTAGGAAGGTATTAGGATAAGGGTCTTATTTTCTAAGGGTCAATGTGGGCCTTGTGTGTGGTATGTGGGGAAGGGGGATAAAGAAAGTGGGGGAGGATGAAGGGATGCATTAGAGATTTGTGTGGGATATGGAAAACTCTTTTCTTTTGAGAGTGATGGGAGGAATGGAAAAGGATATATGTACTTGGTATGTGATTTTAATGGAAGATGGTTGAAAGATTCAAGTTACTTGTGTTGCATTGTTATTGTATTAAATGTGGAAGGTAGAGTAAGGCATGTAATGTAAATAGGATACTTTTTAGAATTGGTATCTCTGCATTTTCTCTAGGACAAAAAGTAATGGGGTTGCCCATGGGTAGCCTTTTGAACACCAAGCTACTAACTACCATAAGAAAGTAGCAACCAATCCTTGGTGGTGGGTATTAGAGAAGGAATAGATAGTAAACAACCCCCTGCATGCTAGAAGGTATTGTTGTAGGCAAAAGTTAAGAACTCATAGGGTTGCAAAAGGTACAAACTAGAAGAGGGACTTCTCAAGGGTTGAAGGTGGCAAGCAGAGCCACCAAAGATTTGACATATAGAACAAAGGAGGGACCATAGTGGTATAAGGGTTTTAAAAACCCCTAGGCAATATCCCAAGGGCGTTGAAATAATTACCAAACCAAGGAAAATAACTATTCCCATTTTTTTCCCCCTTTCTTTTATTATTCCCTTCCCTACATTTTGTTCCCTACTTCTTAATTAAGATTACTTATAGGAGGGTAGGTCGGGTTGTGGACAATAAACTTATATCTTCCTTATTCCTAGTATGACCTATTTTAATTTCCTACTTGAATAGATATAGTAAAGTAAGATAGGGAGGGTAGTTCTTTGTGTGAAGTATTAAGGTGTCAACCTTGTTCCCTAGTCTTACCCCCTAGAGGATGGTAATGATTGGGGGTTGCAATTTTTTCCCTTAACACAACTCCGCACTTATGTGAATATTTTATGGATGCGAGATGTTATAGCCATTTATGTCAAGATGAAATAGGATGTTTGTAATTGATAGGGTAAAATATGGTTGGAAACAATATCAAGTGGTTTGGTATGGAAACACGTATCAATAAATTGATACATCACATCCATGGTGGTGTCTCCTTTTATAAGTTTATTCATAAACCCTTGTGATGCATGTAGCCAAGTTTTTAAAATGTAATAAATTTACAAGGCTTGGATATCCTACAACAATCTTTCCTTCTTTGCATGTATCACCTTTAAAATAACATGTTCGCAACCATAGACCATAAGATAAAAAACATATTGAGATTATTGCCATAACTAGAACATCACAAACTTGCAATAATGAAAAGAAACTCCAAACCATCAACATTAGAAAACTTAACTCAAAAACCAATTTTTGTAAAAATCAATTAAAACAAGTAAAAATAATAATCAACAAAGTAACCTAGTTACTTCCAAGTAGTTTCATAACTTTAAAAAATAAATTAGTTGAGCTTGAATTTTCAACACATTGAAGTAGTGAAAGTACAAATTATATGTCAATAATGCAACTATAATCAAATATACATTTAGTTGAACATGTGAATGTTTTGGTCTTTCCACTTCTATCATTGGACCTATTGAACCATTGCAAGTATTTCACGTATTCTTATATGATGATTTGTGTGTGGATGTTGATGGAAATTTTGGTATTGTAAACAAATAATATATGTGATTACACAACGCTCATGATGTTAATGATTTGCAAGGTGATGAAAACACAAAATTGGTAATTCTTTCTAAGTTCATAAATGCCAAATTTGTATGTGACAACCAACTAAATGTATTGTTATGGAATGCACAATGATATTATTTCAAATTATAATTGAAATTTGAAAGTGCAATACTTGATTTGAAAATTCCTCTTAGCTATTGGTAGCCTCTATGAAATACACATAAATTGAAGTAAAATATTTGAAGCATGTGTTAAATTTAGGCCTAGGAAGATTTAATAGGTACCGGGGATCTTACAGAAGTGGAAGGTGCCTTTCAAAATGTTCATTACTTTGGGGAAGGAACCATGTTAAGGGTCTTTTTGGATTTTTCGGCCCAACCTTCAACTATCGTCGTGAGCCAAGCTTAGGCCCTCAAATCCAAGAAGACCCTTAATGGGGTTCCATGCCCTATACATAAAATAAATAATTTGACAAAGATGTTATCTTTCCTTCTTTTTGTGGGGAATTTAATGTTACAAAATTTATATACATGGATGTGGGGATTTGGTGAAAACAACGTGACCATCCAATTATGTACCAAGCAACAATGGCCATTTCCAAAGACTAATATTTTATGTATGTCTATGGATGTAAAGATTAATTGTTTGGATGTAAACCTTAAAACCCAACTAGCCAACATTGCAAACTTTGCTACAAGATTGTAAAACATCAATCTAAGAAGTGACTAGGTTTTCCATCACTTGCATTATCAAATATGCAACTAAAGTTACATAAGGGGTATTCTTGGGTTAGGAAACATATGTGGCATTTCCTTTGAATGGAGGTCAACATATATATTTAGTTGTACAAGTGAGTCACACAAATAAGCACTTTTGTGGATTTTTTTTGCCATTCAGTGATTTTCTTTTCAAAATTGTTGGGGTCAAAAGTTCCATTTCCAAAAATTTCCAAATTTTGAATAAATAATATTAAAATGACAATGTCTTTATACATATATTTTTCAAGCAAGTAGCCAAGATATAAAAGGATTTTAATAAATTTATACTTTCATAGTTGGTGTAAAACCAAACATGGCTAAATCTCCTTGTGGATGGATGAACACCATTGTGACAACATCACAAAATTGTTATTTTTAATTAAAAAACTAGCACAAATGACTAATATTCCCAACATGGCACAATGTCTTGATGACTATGTTTTGAATACCCCAACATACTTTTATTACTCTTACAAAATTCATTGTATTTACGTATAACATTGTAGTTTTTATTTGTTTTGAGGTTTATGGCAGGGTGCTTACTACAACTCATAATTGTCTTGAATCAAGGTAAGGGAAAAAAAACACATATATATATATATATTTAAAATCAAGATGTTTTTAGGTGAATAAAAAAATCAAAATCCTATTTCAAATAATAGGACTTAATAATACCTCAATCAATTATGCTTAATCTCAAATATGATTGAGGTTTGAGAATTCAATGGTATGTATATATATCATAAACTGATTTGTTCCCAAAGCTTACTATGGTCTAAATATTGCACAAGTACAATTGGAAACCAATTAATAATTAGAATGATTTTGGTCCATAAAACTATATTTCATGAGTTTTAATATTTATTTTTTGACATGTTGGTATGGTTGGATGAAGTTGTTACATATCTATGTTTTGTAGCAATAGCCTTTAAGTATGCCTCCTCTCCCTGTAATAATTTAAAGCAACATTTAGAAACAAAAGGGTGTTCAAGTAATTGAAATAACACATGTTTAAATTGATTATGGTTAAAATTACATAATCTTTTACCAATGCATTCCAAAATCTTATCTCACCTCCGAACTTACATAAATATGTACATGAATGTATATATAACTTTGAAGGAAAAAATTAAATTTGTTACATTAGGTGAAATTTTGTTCTTGATATGAATGAACTAAAATTAGTACTATCCAACATTTATCGATTAATACTATAATTATTTCCCGTGTTTATGGAATTATTTCTTGCGTGTATAATCCATGCCAAGAAAACAATGACCAAATTGTGATAATTGAAAACCAACTTCAAAATTATTCTATGTTCCTATAATGTGTTGACCCACCAAAAACCAATAATGAATAATAAGCAACTCAATTCATGGTGTAGTAAATATTGCCCAAACTTCCCCAAGATTTTGGAAACCAGTTATAGATATGGTTTTGAATTATCAATTGAAACTATTGACTTTGACTATAGTTTGGTTAGTTCAAATTGGCAACACACAATGCGGTATAAAAAACATTTGATTTTACATTTTACCATATATATATATATATATATATAAACATACAAACATATTGCAACCTACCTCCCAATTACCATACACGATCATTGATAACGATAATATTGTGCATCATTTAATTTTATACCCATGATCACAATCATGATAATTCAAAGCAACAAGATGGTCCCTTTGAAAACATTGATGGTTTTTTTGTCCATTCATAGTCACTAAATTATATCAAGTTAATAAATATTGTGTTTTTATATCAATCAACAAATTTTTCCAAACAACTCCAAAACCTTGCATTGTGTATTGTAATTGAATAAGCTTAATATCAAAACCACGTGTAGATTTAATTGGGTAGTCACTAGCTTATTAGAACAAAAATATTTCATTGCATTAAAGTATTATTATTTGATTAAAACATACATAACTTAGAGAGGAACACTGTAAGAGCCACTTTAAAACCAATTTTAAACATGGATGGACATGCTTTAAATTTTTCTCAAAAACTATTTGATGTTATGTTTTGTTTGTAACTAAAATAATTCATCATGTATAATGAAGTTCCAACTTGATTATCCAAAGTTCAACACTAGTTTAATTACCACTAGTTTCACCCACATGTCAAATTATTAATTATATGTGACTTCATAATAGTATATCTATCGTGATTTAGAAGTATAATAGCTTGGAAGGCGACCATTAAAACATATTTGCTCCTATGGTTGATTCTACTTGTTCTTGTGTACAAACTATAATGTACAACACAAGCCATAGGGTTTAAAGTTTTACCTTGTGGGGACAAATGTTTTAATTGAGTAATTGGCCAACATATATGTGCATACATGTGTTTGTGTCTAAGATGTGATAATACATATTGTAAGTTTTCTTATTTTTTTGTTGTATGAAATTAAATCATTAATTGTTGAGAGATGTGTTTGGAGAACCTGAAGGTCCTTGAAAATCATAGATAAACGATGAAATTTTTGATTCAAATCAGAAATTTCATGAAGAATATTCACATTCTCTTGCACCAAGTGTTGCATTTCATGGACATGTATTGCATTTATTTTCATTATTTTTTCCTCCAACACTTTCACCATTTTCTTAAGTGTTTGCCTGCACATTATTGTTAACAAACATCATGTTTTGGAATCCTTGACAAGGTGAAAGCCCCCTAAACTATAACAATTTTAGGTTAATTTGGAATCCATTACAAAAGCAAATTAACATTGGGGAGGGTGGATAATAGATACTTTAAATCACATGAACCACATGGAAAAATGTCAATTTGGACATCCATTATAATTGTTCTCCCCTAGTTTAATTCATGAAGACATATATTTTAAAGAGGGGCATTGCATATATTAATTTTCACGAATAAACTATTTAATAAAAGATTCATCTTTTAACAAAAAAATTCCAATGTTTTTATTATCAAATTCCTTTCAAAAAGCCATTTTCTACAACATTGTCACCACAACATATTCCCATGGGAAATAATTATTAAAATATACATCATATGAAAATTTATTGAACACATATTCATTTAGTACGGAACATGATAGGCGATTTGGTAATTTTTTGAAAGTCCACAATTCAAATTTTTTGTTCAAAAACTTCATATAGAATTATTATATCATATAAAAGATTTCCTTGTTAAATTCTTTTTCATTTTAATCAATTTTATGGAGCTCCATGGATTATTATAAATTGTTAAAACTTATAAAATTTGTTATATGACAACATTTCATGAATAATGTAATGTGTTTTCACTTGTAGTAAGTTTTCTTGAAACATATTTTATAAATTTGTAAATTTATATTATTGATGTTGGAAAGTTGTTATTCTTTTATGTGATCAAAACTATTGAGCTTGACTAATTTGTAAACAAACCAATTTTATCCATAAAAGTTAATGAATTTAAGTTCCAAGTGACAAAATCCCAAATCAACAAAAGTGCCATCACAATGTATGGATTGATGTTGGCCTATATTTATTTATTTAGGGAGACTATGTTTCTTACAAGCATTGGTAAAATGAGTCCTACAATGGAGTTCTTAAAAGCATGTCATCACTGAACCTTTTATTTCTTGTTGGGTATGGGCAAATAACTTTCTCAAGGCTTTTGGAATCACAAATGTTTGTTGAAATGTTATTCTTGTGTGTTAAATATCCCAAAGCTTTCATATTTTAATGCAAGTGGTAAAAAACTAATGAACCCAAACTAGGGATTTCTAGTCATTTGCATTGCAAATCGCATACAAGAGTTTTATGATAGCTTATCATTTAATGAACATCTATGTGTGTGAATATTTCCACTAGTAATGAACACCAATTACTTCAAATCATGGATGTTATGTACCTTTGGAATGTGATTTGTACATTTGCTTCTAATCCTTCATTAGTTATCCCATGGAGTGGGCCTTTCACAAACTTGTAGTAAAGTTCTTCCATGCACCTCGGCCATTCATGTTCATCATTTTCTTTTATAATTTCACGTAATAAATGTGTGAAATAGTTTATGTAAGATTCCTTTTCAATAGCTTTTTCATGGAGTTGCTTCGCACGATAATCATAAATGTCAAGTTTTCCTCTCATACCATTTTCAAGATAAGTCAATTGTCGTAAATCCACAATATGTTTAGCCTATTGACACAACACATGACTTTGCAAGGTCAGTCTTTTTTCTTTGAAATAAAAGGGGGGAAAGTCTTGGAATAGACACATTTCGTATATTATATTATAAAGAGAGATTCACTTGCTCAACATTTTGTCCCAAATGTGAAGTGCACCAATGGTCCAAGTTGGTACCTATCTTTTCAAGATGGCAATAACATAGGAAAAGAATTACATAGTTTCACGAAGGTGTAGTAGCATAATATAGTAACTAGAATAGTCATTAATACAATTATATTTACAATCAATTGAGTAATATTTCATGGTTACAAAAATCTAAAATTTAAGTAAAATCAAGGAAATTGTTGGGAGAAAAAAACCACTTGTTGCTACAAAAGATAACCCATTGTGAAGAGGGAACTATTGCAACATTATGGCAAATATTATTGTTTATGCTTTAATTATAACTAACATACAAAACAAGTACATTGAAACAAGCATTTTAAGCTAGTGTTCCAATTTATTGGGTCTCATATGGGCCACCTAGCAAGTAGATGTGGGTTCAATTTGCCACGTGAAAGCCATGCTAAATGTCAATTAATATGACCAACCCCACTAGAGGTAAAGGTTTGGGCAACCATGGTGCCCTTTTGATGGTTGTTAAGATTTCGCCCTCTAAATGAGAAGCCTTGCTTTATAATATGATAGGTAAGTTCATACAAAAATACACATTGAGGGGGGAAAAAAAACCAATAGACATTGAAGATGTTGAAATTCAAGGGTTAGAGGCCAATGTTTCACATTATTTGTGCATTTGCAAGATTTAGCAAATTGGCATTGTTTAGATAAGAGGCAAACACTAAATAGAATTTCTTTTACTTGGGTACCAACAAACAATAATTAAACAAAATTATTCCAACCATGTTTCATTTTGTACTAAACAACTTACAACTATATTCCATTATGAACCTCCTAGTTAAAATTTGTTAATACTAATCTTATACAATTATGATGGAACAATTGTACAATGGTTAAATATTCCCATAATAGCCTAGGCTATAGTAGAAATTGGAGGGCATAGTTTTCAAACATCATGGATTTTCACATTGAAAGGATTTTCTTAAAATTGCAAATTGAAGTTTACATACAAGTTGGCAAAGTTGTTGAGAAAATATGGGATATGAGATCAAGATGTTCACACAAAATATATCCTCAATTTTTTTAGCAAACTAATTTGTGGTGAATTTAAAATCATATGGAGTTATGTTGTGGTCAATTCTTGGGGGTTTAACATTATGTTAAAAGTTGACACATTATGTGTGTTAAGGATATTGTTTGAGGGATATTATATGACCGTGAATTTATTTTTTTCCATCTTTTTATTATCTATTTTTTTAACATTCAAATATTTAATCCATTTTAATTTAATCTAAGATTTATGTTTGCATTGAATTTTTGTGTCATATATTTTTTTGAAATTTCAATTTTAATTGAAACCATCAAGCATGATTAAAGATTCCTAAAGGCACAAAAATGGTACAAGGAGGTCAAGGATCATCTTGACAAGTCGCTCTATAAATGTGTCTAAGGTCCAAAAAGAAAAACAAATCAAAGAGGTTACAATTACAACATACTTATTCTTTCCTTTATTTGAAATTTTTGGAAAAACAAGATCAATATTGTCACTCATCTAATTTGAAATCATAGATGTTTCATTTGCACGAGCACAATATGTTAATAAAATACAAGTAACATTAAATCTAAAAATTAAATAACAGTCCAAATAATAAGATGTGTACAACTTGCACTTTAAATAGTGGCACCAAACCAATATGTGTTTCACTAGATTTTGAGTGAAATTGAACAAAATTTACCGTGGCAAAAGTGGTCAACTCCTTGTTAATAGAAGACAAGTTGCCATGGATAGATGAATTTATTAATAGTTAATCAAATTCATTAATAGTTAATTGAATTTACTAATAGTTAATTGAATTCACCAATAATTAATCAATTTCACTAATAAATAAATCATTAACATAAATTCACTGATAATTAAATCATTAATAATTGATTGATTAATAGTTAATTAGGAACCTAGGTTAAGCATTTAGGAACCGTCATTAGACTATTTAGCTTAAGCTTGGAACCTAACCCACCTAAACATTTAACCCACCAACCTAAGGTGCAAGTGTGAAAGTTTGAACCCTTCATTTCTTTTCACCTTCACATTTAAAAAACAAGTCTTTGACCATTGAACCACTTTTAAATGAATGATATTTTTTCCATCACATGTATATATACCCTAAATTATTTTAAGATATTCTATCATAGGCTATTCTTGTTTATTTTAAGCTATTATATAATAGGTTATTATTGGCTATTCTAAGCCATTTTACCATTGATTATTCTTGGCTATTTTACCATTGGCTATTATTGGCTATTTTATTGTAGGTTATTGTTGGATTTTTAGGCCATTTTACCATAGGCCATTTAAGCCATTTTATTGTTGGTTATTGTTGGTTATTATAGGTTATCTTACCATTGGCTTTTATTTCCCTATTATAGGTTATTATATCATAGGCTATTATTAAATGTTCTATAATAAAATATTTTTTGTTATTCTATTGTAATTATTATTGGCTATTATATTATAAGTTATTACTAGTTATTTTACAATAGGTTATTATTGGTTATTTAAAGCTATTATACCACAAGTTATTTTTTGTTATTTTAAGTTATTATATCACAACTATTGTAGGTTATTTTTTCACAGGTTATTATTGGTTATTGTACCATATGTTATTATTGATTACTAGTGGGTGCCCGTGACCTTCGGCCACCTTGGTTCATGTTTTAGAAACTTTTAACTTTTTTATTTTTATTTTAATGTATTTTCTATTTTTATTATTGTTATATATATTTATTTATTTGGATGCAAGTTTGAAGTTTGGAGAAAGAAGACACACCTCATTTTTTTTCAAGTAGGGTTTTTTTTATTTTTTTCTCTTTTTTT
>Ga0209208_10000356_pt1 | contig 57354 bp, 38 predicted proteins | sample S1TSphfallax_3_FD_187694 | JGI IMG/M metagenome (GOLD analysis project Ga0209208, IMG submission 187694) | Host-associated microbial communities from peat moss isolated from Minnesota, USA - S1T2_Fd - Sphagnum fallax MG (SPAdes) (version 2) | ecosystem: Host-associated > Plants > Peat moss >... | reverse complement strand
GGAACTTTTTTAACCAATAGACCTCCCTTCCTTTGGGGAAACATAACTTTCCCATCTCTTCCCCAAATCACTTTTTTTTTGTATTTATGGATGTGCCCAAAAGTGAGGCACGAGTTCTCTTTGGATCCCATGCCCCCAAAAAACCACTCCTAATGCATAAATTTTTCTGAAGTCCTTATGTGTTTGGTGACTAGCCTAGCTACCAAATATTTAACCCAATAAATGTGAAATGAGGACTCAGAGACCCCACTTAATCTTTATAACAGGAAATTTATAGTGTTGGTAGGCCACAACCAAAAAACAAATTACCTACACCACGGTACTGGTGTAGGTGCGGGTTCACCCAAGGTCAGATTTGTGTACATTTTACCGGCCAGAGAGTGAACCAGCACCCACCAGCACATCATGCATGATAGATGGTGTGGAGATCCAAAACCACTTTTTCGTTGTATACGTGTCCCATAATGAATTTGGGTGGTTACTTATGTACTAACTGTTCACATGCATCTTATTACCTAGTACCCACCTAGTGTCTCGGTTACCTACTTACGGTACTTGCCTATGGTACCACTTACATTTGCTAATTAGGTAGCTAGGTAGGTAAAAAGGAGGAAGCAGGATGGTTACCAATGTAAAGCCTTGCCAATTCAACACTACTCATAAAGGATTTCCAAATTCCAATAAATGCTTCACTCAGCACGGGTGGGTGCTAGCTTACATATTAATCCTGATATTATACTCTACTTTGTCATTCAGAGTACTAATTTAGCTCATGATTGAAGCGCTTAATTTTGGTGGTGATCACTAGCCTGACAAACCTTGGCTACTGACACAAGGCCGCTTTTATTGGCCTGGTTTGGGACAGTTGTATTATGAGCTTTGCAATAACTCCAGCAATTCTTTCAGGATATGCATATGCATACCTAGCCTCCACATCATTTAGTGTATTGCTGTAAGTTTTGGATTGGGAGATGATTGGACATTCCTGTTCCTGTTAATCATTTTGGAGAAAATTTACGGGTATTGTTGATTACAAAAATACCTCTTCCTTGTGCTGAGTTTTCTATAGCCAGAGGTGGGAAAATATTATTTCACACACTCTTTTTTTTTTTAATTTTGGTTTTCAATGTGTAGCCACAAATGTAGAAGAATGATTAAAGATTTGTATTTCATATTTGGTTTAGAACCAGATTTGGCTAAATCTTCCTAGGAATGTTCATCACATTTTTACATCTTTCTATGGATGATTGCCACTTTGCCTGCACAGAAAAATTCCTGTGATCCAGTCCATTTTAAAAAGCAAACCACTATTGGACTTGTTTGCACTACAATTCCACCATACAGCGATTCTTAAATTGAGGACTCACAAAGGTCAAGTTCTAAATTGTATCCAATAGTCCCCTAAGGATAAAGTTTTAAAGTAAATTTTGAGCATTTAAACTGACAACTATGATTAAAGTGTAAATATCTTCACAAAACAAAGATCTTCATAAGTACCAAGAATTTCTTAATACTCACAGTAAATAAAACTGAAAAAACAATCCAGATGATCGTATAAGAAAGATTTCAGATCTGACCAGCAACCAACAGCAACAATGGAAAATAATAAATCTCACCCCTAAGGAATGAGAAAACCAAATCAAATCACAGAAATACTTAACAACAGCAACTCGTATGGCACTGACCACTGATCCAAACATCCCCACTGACTTCATCAGTTTCAGACATTGAGTGCAAGCTGTTGTCAAACATTAACTAAAGTACACAGTTTCTACCTTTTTTTGTGGGGAATTTTTGTCACTTGGTGAAACAAAAAAAAATTTAATAAAAGAACTTTAAAAACCAAGACAAACAGAGAAAGGGGGAAAGGGTCGGAAAAGAAAAACTTTTAAAGTACAAAAAAGGAAAGAATACAGAGAGAAGAGAGGAGGACACTGAGACAAACTTCTAGAGGCATATGAGGAACAAACAACAGAAAATAGCAGACAATGGGGAGGAGACAAACCAAACGGAAACCCTAGACAAACATGTATGTCAAAGAAGCCTACCATCTCTACCTTCATGCCCACCAAAACAATTAAAGAACCTAATTAACAGGTCGCTACCTTCATATGCACCAACACCATAAAGAACCTAATTAACAAGTTGAGATTGAGTGATGTAAAATGCATAAACACCAAAAGCCAAAAAAAAATAAAAAGAAGTTTGAACAACGGCTTGGTCCAGCCTCAAGGGCTTTTTTACAACACCAAAAAATAAACATTCAACTCCGCCAAATTGCAAGAGCTTGAGTTGATCTTAATGTGGGCAGTAGTACGTACATATTGTAATTTACCAATGACCATCCTAGGTCACTCCATGAAAATATTAGGCTGCAAGCTAAGTAGCTATGTGTGGCAACAAATTGTGTTGTAATCTAGTAGTAGGTCAGGGACCTAAAGTTGTAGATATTACAACAGTCCGTGGGTGAACCAGCACCCACGTTGGTACCATGCTAAAAACCCCAAAATCCATTGAAATTGCTTTGAAGTATTACAAATATGGCATGCCTAGGCTAAATCAGGGTCTCTGAGTTCTGTATGATTTTCCCCTGTGTAAAGAATCTGTTCTTATTTCTTTACCTTATTGTGGCATGGTATTTTACTTTGGAAGCTATCCGGGTATCTCAGCCAGGGTGCACCAGTACCCACGTTGGTACCTTAACCTTTTTGTAGCAGTGTTTCTATTACTGGCGAATTTTCACCAAATTTCGACCTGAAAAGTATGATCTCGAGCTATACAAAGGATTTTTCATGGGAAAAAAATGACCCAACTTTGCCAGATTTCGAATTTAAATTTTTTGAAATCGCCAGAGTCTTATGATAACTTCCAGAAGGTAGCTAAGAGTGTAGAAGGATTCTGTTTTATTTCTACCTTCATATCTATAAAGTAGCCAAATTTTGCTAAAGTATTTCCTGGATGGTCACCACTTTGGCTACATCGCAAAATCCATCAAAGAAACCCTGCCCCTTAGTGTCCATATTAAGCCCAAAAAATATTAGATGTGAACTCAGAGACCCTGATTTAGAAATCTGGGCATGGGATATTTGTAATATTTATAAATAATTTAAATGGATTTTGGCATTGTATCATAGTACTTATGCACAAGTTCATTGGTTCCATGATGTCAGATGTCAGAGGAAATTATGTTCTGTGGACATTGACATTTTGGGCATTCATGATGAAAGGTCTGATTCCTATACAAAACACACAGAATACTACTATGCATGAGTATAAAGAATCCCTACTGTAAGGAGAGAGGTTCACTGTTCATTCCAAAGGAGTAGCTAAAAGAGAAAGAACAGAGGGCGATTCCTCATTACAGGTCTTTTAGCCATAAAAGGAGAAACCGACCTTCTTATTAGGTCTACTTGTGTTGTTGGACAATATCTTTAATCTTTGGCCATAGCACAACTGGCAGCCCTTATGTATTGTCAACATTGGTGAAGTGGTGGTGTGAATCACATGAAGAATTATGTATTGTCAACATTGGTGAAGTGATGTGAGTGTCGAAAGGAATTATACCTATATTGCTACTGAAGTACCTGGGCCAATTCAACACTAATTATATTATTTTCAGAAATGTTGAAATTCTAATTCAGGAAATATTTTCTCTGAAGGAATGTAAAGAATCTGATGAAATAGTTGGGAATATATCATTTCTCAAAATGGAATCCTCAAAATTAATTAATTATTTAACAAATACGTGTTTAAGCGGCCAAAGTACCACTATATTAGTAATGTCGGATTCAGGACAAGGAGGAGAAAGGGATAAACTAAAAGAATAAATTCACACATGCATCAACAATGTCACATTGTAGTATAAATTATACATATATTCAACCTTGAGAACATATTCCTTTTTATCATGAGCCAATGTGCACTGCATGCCATAAATTTCAACCCTTCCACATTTTCTACATTAAAGTGAATCACATGGATGAGATTGACCACTAGAATGCACACATGAATTTCACAATATGGATGAAATCAACAATAAGGATAGTTTGGCCATTATCATCCATCATGAGTTGAATTTCAACCATGTTTTTACTTTTTGGCACTATTGTCATTGAATTTCATCCATATGATACTTTTCATCTTCCATGTAGTAAATTTCATTGAATTTGTGATGTTTGGTCATAAAATTCATTTTCATCTTTGCAACATGCCTATGAACATACATTCATCCATATGATATTGTCCATTTGTATAATCAATTTGATTCATTTAGTTTACTTTAGTTTGGTGGTCAATATTGGGCATATTCATGGTTGGGGCTTCAAAAAGGAATGACCTATAAAAAATAGACTATGAAGGACAAATTTGGACTTCCATAATGTCTAACACAACATTTGTCCTACCAATTTCATATGTCTAGTTCAAAATCAGTTTATTGATAAATCTAAGGTCCATATTGAATCTAAATTGTTTCATGTCAAATAGTTGACTATTTGAAATTAACTAATAAGAAAAAAAAATCAGCCCTAGATTTTGAACTTTTGATCAAGGCCATCAATGCCTTCATCTTTGTCCTTTTGCCAATTCTTTGCAAATGCAAGCTTTCTAAGATTTGGAGCTCTTTGTGGCTATGGCATTTGACCTAGGTGGAGTAGATTTAATTTACTAAGTTTCATAAAATTTGCAACAACTATCTTGACAACTATGGCATTTGGCCTAGGTGAACTTTGTAGAACTAGCTTGCCAAGTTTCACAACTTTTAGTAGCTATGGTGAAGCAACAAATCCATCTTGTGAAACTTTGCAACTTTTGATGACTACAACTATGGAATAGTAAATCCATGTATGCATAACAAAGTTGCCTACTATGTGAGGTTCACAAAATCTATACATGAAACTTTAGTTCAAAATCATTGAGGATGCTTCCATTATGAAAGATCATTTCCTGGCTTATTTATTATTTTTTCAATATAATAGCAATGTGCGTTCCAACCCATCTTCTAGGTCTATCAACACGATGTGGGTAGCATAGTGTAAACCATTTTTTTTTTTGGCCTACCATAGAACTCGCCAAAACAACTTAAGGTTGGTCATCAAAGTTGATGACAAAAGGCTTTTTAGCGATCTATCCAATATTTGTTACACCTTTCCCATCTTCACTACAAGCATGGAAGTTCCACTGGAACAAGTGAGATAATCACTCATGACCTTATTTGTTTCACCAATTAACATTTTTTATGATCTTTGTTTACTTGGAACATTGCGAGGTGACGTTTTTCTTAACATTTTGAATTTATGGATTGCATCATTAAATTGCAAATCATTTTCAATTGTATTTTTTTTTCAAATAAGATATCAAGTTTTTTAAAGGTTTGAAAGGTAGGATTTTCATAATATGTCTAACATGAAATAAATAAACGATGTTTTTGTTTGTAATGACAATGTGAATAGGAATTTGCTAGATGCAAGAATTGGATTTTGAAAGCAAAAAAAGTTTGGAACATAGTCAACAAATGCACTTGTAAAAGGGGTGCTGCTTGTGTGTGTCACCTATGTGAGGTTACCATGCAGATTGTTGGTATTTTTGCACTTAGAAAAGATGATAGGCATATTCACATGGGTAGATTTTATTGATAGGATTCCATTTTTTTTACTAAGTGATAGTATCCAAGTTTTGGAGATGTTATGGCTAATGCTCATGGCTAAAAGGTTGTGTGTCAATGGCATAAAGAATGATTAGCTTGTGATGTTATTGAAAGATCAAGGCTTGCCATTCAAAGGCATCGAAATTAAATTATCCACAGAGAAAGAAAGATAAAAGTTCTATCACATCAAAGGAATGTAGAGTTTAGTGAGTATTCTATGTTCCCTTATACTATGAGAAATGTTTTTGAGATTACTGCAACAAGGTGTGTAAACAAAATAAGGTTAGACTTATTGTGTTCTATTAGTGTCAATGGACTTGTAGAGGCTACTGTTGTCTCTACATTTTCCTTGTCTACATTAACAACAGTTGGAAAGTGTGTAGGCCTCAATAGGAGATCATTAAGAAGAGTTGTGTGTCAAAGGCAAATGTTGGATGCAAAACAAGATGGAAAGCACTAGGTTAAAGGGGATAGGAGAGTCGTGAAAGATGCAATCTCAAAGGATATGAAAGCCATTATGGTTAAGTGGTACTTTGAAGAAATGAGGATAAGCCTAGACAAAAAAGATGTTATTCGTCATCAAGTTGGGCACAAATCTTGGGAAACACATGTTGCCCACTTCCCTTAAGAAAGTCAGGTAAGATTCAATATCCTCCTACATGTGGTTTTTTTAGTTACATTTCAATTTATGCATTTTTAACTTTTGAATGTTCAAATCTAGTCTTTATGTAGTATGATTATGAATTATGAATATTGTAGTAATTTTCAAAATCTTAGGTTTACACAATTTCTAATTTGGTGAGAATATGCAAAGTCTAATTTTGGCTTTGGATTATCAACATTAAAATATTAAACATGGATGTATATTCATAAGACTTTAATGCCTTATTCCTTTTTATAATAACATAATATTTTTGAATGCCCATAATTTGGAGCATAATCTTGAGTTAAGGATTTATTTAAATGCAAAATCCTTTACTTATTTTGGAGTCCTAAATCCTAAATCAAATTTAGAGTCATGACTTGAATCCTAAATCTTGCAATAGATTAAGGCACATAATCCTTTGATAACTCCAAAGTTCAAAATCTTTTGTTATTTTCACTAGTCCTGCAGTAACTTTCAAGTGAAAGTCCTAGTGTTCATAGAGTATTGAGTCTTATAGAAATTTGGATTCCTAAGTTGAATAAGTCCTAAACTTATTTGAGTCATATAACAACCCCAAAGTCCAAAGTCCTTTGTCATGTAACAAGTTGACCACCAATAGTCCTTTCACAACCCCAAAGTCCTAAATCCTTTGTTGTTTTCAATCTTGTAATGTTCTTCAAGTCAAAGCTTTAACTACTTTAAAGTCTCAAGTCATGTGCACTCATTTTAAGTCTTGTATAAACTTGGGATTCCTAAGTTGAAAATTTATCCTAAGTTTAATTTAGTCTTGAAGTAATTTTTAAATCATGAATTGATCTTAGAGTCATTAATCATGTTGTGATTCTAGATTGTCTTCAATCTTTTCATTGTTTCAAATCCTGCATTAACTGTCAAATCAAAGTCTTGGCTATCTTAGAGTTTTAAGTCATGTACATTCCTTTGAGTCTTGTAAATACTTCAAATTCCTAAATTGAATAAGTCTTGTGCTTATTGCAATCATGTAATTTAATAAAAAATTTACAAGGTAAAGGTTGAAGGTAATTAGTCCTTTCATGTTCAAGACTATCTTGATTGCTTCAAGTTATTTTAAGTCTTGTTCCAACTTTTAAATCAATGATAGATTTAATAATCTTTGAGTTTTCAATTGTGTACTCAATCCTTTTCATAAAGTCTTAAGCTTACCCCAATCTTGAATTTTTAAAAACTTTCTAAAAGGGCCATGTGGAAATTAATTCATTGTGCATGTTCATGCATGTTGTATATTTAATTGAAATTTGTTATTATCTAGACACCCATGCCTCAATTATGTGCAACTTGATATTTTTACAAGGTTCCAATTGCAACACCCACATGTGGAGGTTGGATTTATCACATTCCATAAGTTCAATTCTTATTTTGTCCAAAAATTGAAAGATTTCAATTCATGTTGTTGTCGATATCATCATGAGATGTTGGACATTAAAGTGGAATTCAATGATATGAGGGTTTCAATTGTGCATCATGGAGGTTAGGATGGAAAATTTTGCACTTGTGGGTGTGAAGTAGTTTGTGTAAATACAGGGCATGGAACAATAATAGGTACAATTGTCTCCTATCAAACAACAAAACATACTTACCAATCCACTTCTGATTTGTGGTTCAATTTGTTGTGTCCAATTAAAAGAGATGGGCCAAAAATGGTTTAGGTTGAATTGTGTTAAAGGTCTTTGTACACAATGTGGCATCATGTGACTACTTATTTTGCGATAGAGAGCTTGATCCTTCCAACCAGTCATTAGTAGAATGGAAAGCTTGAGTAGGAGAAACAAAAGAAGGTGAAGTCAAAGAGGTTGTTTGCTTAGAAAATAAGTTAACAAGACCTAGAGAGTTCCTTTTCTATGTTATTCCCAAGATCCATAAGTTTTTCATGCACAATTTTGTGGCCCAATGGCAAGAAGACCAATTTAAATTGTGCAAAAAGAAACTAGAAGAAGATGAAGTATTGTCCTTGATCAATTTTGCTGAAAATTATTCATTTAAACATCAAAATGAGGTCTAGGAACAACATTAGTATGATTTTTAGTTGTCCATTTTGGTACATATTGTGTACACCATAAACCTTAACTATGACATCTTAGATCCCAAAAGCTTGCACATGAAAACAAAATACTTCTACTTCTATTACATATCAAACAACTAGAAACATGACAACCTATTTGTGCAACATGCTTTAAATGTGCATTGGCAACATCTTATTTCATGATGTATCTACCCTAAGAGCCATTTTGTTTAGAGTGATGGTCACTCTTCTTAATTCAACGGCACAAGGTCCTAGTTTTACATTTTTAGGTACCCAAGCTTGATTGTGTGTGACCAACTCCCTTCAAGGTGTGCCATGGAATGGAACTATTGGGGTTCTAGTCATGGGAAAAGGCCTCAAGATGGAGTAGGAGCTTGTTTAAAACAAGCGTTGCAAAAGGAACAATTGAAACCAAATGGGATTTTGATCCAAAATGCCAAAGATGTTGTTTGATTCCTTCAAAGCTCAATGAGTTTAGGCCATGCAGCTTATGAAAATGCTCAATTGCATGTGGACCGCAATTTTATTAAAATCAAAGTTGGTGAAGTGAATAGGACCCATAGGTACAATCGTCAAATTGTTGTTAGTTCTAAATCCTTACAATCTATGCGGTCAATAAGCCATGCAAGTAATGTGCTTTTGGAGACCAAAGAATTGTCATGCTTTTGTGACAAGTGTATTGATGATCTTGCAAAAGGGGATTGTAGTTCAAAATCCCATGTGGCCCCTTGGACTTTAGTGACATTGCAACCTTATAGTTTTTTTGATGCCCATTGTGACATTGACATTGATGGAGCTAGTTGGGGAAATGATGTAAAGAGTGATGTTTTAGCATAGGATTTGGAAGTTGGAGACAACTTTGTTGTGAAAGCAAAACTTGGAAATGTTGAAGGAGTTGACTTTTACATAATCCAGTGTGTGGAACAATTACATGTTGTGCAAAAGGACAAAGGCCCATATGCCTATGGTTTTAGTGTTGACAAAGGGGATGAAGTGGTCATTGGCTTTTACTACAAGCAACGCATGTGAAAAGAATCTTCATATGAACTATTGACTAAAAAAGGTCATGCTTTCATTTACTCAAATTGGGTTATTGCTAGCAAGTTTGTTATGACACAAGCAAATCACAAGTTGGAAGGGGGCAAACCAATGTATAACTTGCCCACTAATTCATTAAAATAGATCAAGGTTATTCTTGTAGAAAATGATATTGATCATGAAATAGAAGGTCATGATTGTTTATCCTACCATGCGCAAATTTAATGGAGGATTATCATGAAATTGCATAACAATTTATATTACAAATGTTGGAGTCATTTAATGAGTCAACTCTTTTTGGTTGGAGTCTTTAAAGCCAACATTGCATGTTGAAGTCCTTTGACTGAACAAGCTTCTAGTCAAGCTTTTGGTTAGAACCTAGTCATGATTTTTTTGGGGGAACCAATTAATGGCTCAAACACTTGCTATTTAATTTCTTGAACTATTATATGGATTTGTGAATGTGTGATGTCTTATTGTAGGTTAGTATTGGTGTAGGATTTGTAATGGCAAAAGTTTTTTAAAAACTTGGAGGGATTTCAAAATATTCCTTTTGATTCAAATTATGCAAACTAGGAAAATTTCCTTTAAAACATATTATATACCCCCCCCCCCCCCCCCCCCCTTACATTTGTCCAAGTCATGCACTAAACTTCCCTTTATGTGTTTATCTCTCTTTCATATTTTTTTATAATAATACTTGGTTGATGATGAGCCTTTTACTTTTTTGCCTTTACTATACACCATAGTACAAAAATGATGGTATACTACCAAGTCCCACATATGTATGGCTTGTCCCATGTCTTGCACATGTAATGAGCCATGTGTTACACATATAATGTAATGGCCCAAATTGTGCCATAATTAATCTCATCTTTTATCCTCTATTTTGTTGTATGTTGTTGACAAGTGTGACATTTGGTAGTAATGCAAGTGACATTTAATGAGGGGACAATTCCAATTGATGTAGTTGATAATGCATTATTTTTCTAATTGTTTAATTATTGCCCAAATATTCATGGTGAAGAAAGAGTATCACAATAAAAAACATGTCATCACTGTCCTTAAACCCTACCAAAAAATGAATATGTATTTTTCTTAAATCCTACCTAGAGCTATTCATCACCTCCAATTGTTCCACTTGTTTTATTATGCCTATTTACTTAAGCATGTGTCTTCTCCTTCTATTTATTTACAAGTTCCTTGCACAGTCCTCTTCTTTCATTAGTTTTTTTTTTCAAGACTTGCTTAGGGTTTTTTTTGCCTTTACAAATCATCCAAGTGGCCATTGTCAAATCTTGTGTTTGGCTGGCAATAAGAAGGTTCAAATAGTTAGCATTTTAGACATTGTAGATCATCATTTTTTGCTTATTGTTGTGTTTTGTAGACATGGTTAGGGAGATAGTTTGTGGGACTACTGAGTGGTTCAAGAGTGTAATAGGTTTGTATGGTCAAGGACTTGATATCATGAGGGAGTTAAATGATTATCATGTTTTAGCTACGAAATGTGAAACATTGTGGGGTCCAAGGCAATCAAATAATGGTTTCAAATTGTGCCATAGCAATGACCTAACTATAGATGTTAAAATACACAAGCTTTGGCCATTAGTGTATCAAAAAGCTAAGATGACAAACAATTTTATTTTTCTAACATTTGCTAGGGGAGTTTTTGTAGAGAATAAAGGGCACAAAGTAAATTGGGTGAAATATGAAGACCAAGCTCAAAGCATGGGAGGAAAATCACACAAAACAAATACTATTACATATAGTGGGCACACTTAGTAGTCAATTTTGGGAGTGGTAGGGGTAGGAAGGATGTCAAAGCAAAGTGAAAAGCACAACGCATCAATTGTAACTATAGTAGAAGAGTTGCAAAACTCATTTGGAAGTTCTACTCTTTTGCAAACTTTAGTGGTTGTTCCAATTGATGATGGCACCAAACTCCTTGTTACATGTGCCAAAAAAATGGTTGAGATCCAATGTTGGCTAAACAAACTGAAGGGTCAGAAAACTAAACTATCTTCTAATATCAAATCTTAATTTAGCAAGGTTGAAGTATGTGTTGAAAAGTTGATGAATGAATTAGTTGATGCAAGTAATATGGCAAAGGCTTTTCAAAACATAGAAAATGCACTTTTTATTGTTCAAGGTGGAGTGAAATAAAAAAGAGAACAAGATCATGGTTGATAGAAAAGATGTAGGAGTTGGGAGAATTCAAGCTAAATGGGAAATTTGGGAAGCTGAGTATAAGAAGGCAAAAGCATTCCTTGAAGATGTGCATGCATTTGTTACAAAATCAAATCAATTTGCTTTTGAAGAGAAAGAAGCATGTGCATTACTAGCAAAATTTCATGCTTTTGATTCTAAGATTTTGTCAGAAACAAAAAGACTAAAGGAGGTTATAAACTTACAATCAGCCTTGAAATCTTTTCTTGCTGGTGATGGTAATGGAGGGAAGATTGTGACTTCCAATCCTAGGTTTAAGGCACATTTTGTTATGATGATGACAAAATCTACCTCATTAACAATTGAAAAATGCTTGATTTGTGACTATTTCTATGATCATCATGAAATAGTGGTGGCATCTTATGCTTGCACGTATCACCCATGGTGCCTTGGATTTCATATCCCTCAATCCCGTACTTGTGCAAAAGAAAACGTGTGGCAAACCTTTCCATCATATGTGGTGTAGTAGTGTGGGCTTTAAGCTTATTGACAATATTGATACTATAGATCAACACAAAATTGATAGACCCACAACTAGGTTAGCAAGTTTTTTTTTAGATCTTATATCCAATCTTCTTACTATATGCAAATTTCATTTTTGTGTTGTCCAATATTTATTTGTAATTTCATTAAAAACATTTGGACCTTTAACTATTTGTGATTATTGATGTGAAGGCAAATTCAGGAAGCTTGGGTTTTGTTCAATGTTCAAAAGATGGTGGGAATGAAATGTTTGTTATAGTAGCAAAGAAGTCATCATTAAAGAGGAAGATTACCTAGGTTGAATGTTCACCATCCAATTGAGGTCATGAAACCTCATTTGAATTCAATTAAATGTAAATTGGATTCCCATATCATATAGTAGATTAGCAATGGAGAAAAATGCAATGTGAGTAGCCTTGAGTTTTATGTACATTATATAGGACCTATGGCATGATCATGTGCACGTTTTTTCCCAATTTTGAAGGTTTATTTCCAAAGGACCATATTGAAGCGGAAGCACATCTGTAAATGTTATTTTCTAGAAGGAAATAATTGTTTTGAAGGTTGTAAATATGTAGTTTGATGAAATCCTCATGTCAAAAATGTTTTTATCCCATCACAATTTTAATAGGTAGGAATGAATTTGCAAAATATGGGTTGCAAGTTGATGGCAAAAGATGAACCTAAGTCTTGTCAAGTTTGAGCTAGATGCCAAAAGGATGGATGCAAAAATAGTGACAGAGGGGAACAACACATGAAGTATTTTAAGAGGAAGATATCTTTGGTTTTGTTTTAGTTTGATTTACAGAATGCAAACACATAATAAAACTTCAAGTTTTCAGTTACCAAGACTTATAAACATGGAGACATTAGTCTTGCATAGCTATTTTACTCAATTTTATCATTTGCAAACATTTTTGTTGTGTACATAACAAGGTTATTTGAAACAAGGACTTTGTTTTCAAGGATTAAATATAAATGAAACATTATTGACAATTGTTGATATAACTTAAACTTGTTTAAATTTTGATTTAAATTGTCAATAACTATAAATTAGAACATGAACATAATTTTCAATTATTAAACATGTTCATGGCACATAAATTATTATTTTTTATTTTAAAAAGTCAAGTATCAGTTCATGACACACTGGCTTTTCCTTAAATTGATAATACTCCTACTTTTTTAAAATGGTCAAAATGACACATGTGTGTAAAAAACAAAGGTAGGATTTTTACATCACCACTCTACTACAAAAATGGGGTGTAATTCAATAGCTTAAACCACTATGGGACCTTAAAAGTGAAATAAGTTCATTGCATTTTAACAATTTCACCATGGTTTAAACTATTTCACTATAATAGTTTATGTAAGTATTGAATTTCACTATTAGTTGACATAATTCACTATTATAATTCACTATAGTAAATAGATTTATTTCTATGGTGTTTTAAATGCCCTATATGTATTATTTTATGATATATTTTATATTATTTTAGGCTACTTTAGTTATTCAAACTTATACCTTACATTGTTATAAGTTACTATAAACTTTTAAGTTATTTTAAATTAAATTATTCAACTAACCTTAGGCTATACCTCATGTTATTTTATTTTAAATTAATATATGTTATCTCAAGTTATACTTTAGATTATTCAAAGTCATTCTACTTTATGTTATTATAATTTATTTTAACCTAAATATAATACTTAAAAAATCTAAAATAAAATATAATGACCTAAAGTAAAATAACTTAGAATAATCAATAATATTTTATGAAAAATAATTTATAATAACCTACAATAAAATAACTACCAAAAACCTATGATAATATATAGCCTATAATATCCATTAATAATTTATAATAAAATAATCATCAATAGTCATAATATAACCTAAAATAACCATTAATAAAATAACCACCAATAACCACTAATAAAATAGCCACTAATAAAATAGCCAGTAATAAAACACCATTAATAAAATAACCATTAATAACCACTAATAAAATAACCATTAATAACCACTAATATAATAATCATTAATAACCATCAATATCCACCAATACAACATGCACCAATACCATATCCGCTAATAGCCATTAATAATAATCATTAATAACCACCAATAGCCACTAATAAAGTAACCACAATAACCATTAATAAAATAACCATAATAACCATTAATAGAATAACCACGAATATCCATTAATAAAATAACCAAAATGACCATTAATAAAATACCCACAATAACCATTAATAAAATAGCTGACACACCCCCAAGCTCCTTGATGGACTCAAATGTGAGTTTGAAATGAAAATGGTGAAAGAATAAGGAGTTGGGGCTCGTTCCTAAGCTAGCAACACTTTGAAGGGTAGAGGGGCGTGCTAGAATTTCAAGATGGGACTAGGAAGAATGACAAACACTTAATCACTCACACGGATCTACACAAAACCAAACAACAAATTGGTTAAGGCATAGTTGGAGCACTTTTAGTGCTAAGATGAACCACGGGCAAACTCAAACTCACAAGATTCACCACGGCCCAGACTTGGGAGAAGCCACCACCTTCCCCCTTATAGTATACTTTGTGCCTCTCCACAAAGCCCACATCTAAATGACATTTTGTCTTGGGACTCCCAAGTGGGAGTCCCAAAATTCCCACATCTTGGATTCCTTCAACTTTAGGAACCCATAACTTCGCGTGTAGACCTCCGATTGAGGTGAGGTCTAAAGCAAAGTTGTAACGCTTGTCAAGATCTTTCCAACAGTATGTTGCACGCCCCCTACACGCAAGGAAATTGGGTCGATTCCCTACTTTTAGTGGTCGGAAGTCAAATTGCCAATTTGACTCCCGACCCTTCTTTTGGCCACAACTTGTGTTTCAGATGTCCAAATGGGTTATGCGAGCCCATTTTAGACATCTACATTTCAATAACTTTTCCAATGATATAAAGAGCTTTTCAATATAATGGGTTTGGACCCATGCATTTGCTTTTTGAAGATTTGAAAATCCATTAGGACTCCAACTCCCGAAAGTGGAAGTTCCCTTAAGGTTCATTCCTTTACACTTTCCTTCATTCCAGGGTTTCCTTTTGGCCCGCTAGCTTGCAAGCCCTTGCTTTGGTTGCGAGCCCAAGGTTAGGGTTGCGATAATAACCACCAATAGTCATTAATAGAATAGCCACCAATAGCCATTAATAAAATAACCACAATAACCATTAATAGAATAACCACTAATAATCATTAATAAAATAACCATAAAAAACCATTGATAGAATAACCATAATAGTTAGTAATAAAATAGTCACTAATAGCCATTAATAAAATAGTCAACAATAGCCATTAATAAAATAATCACTAATAGCCATTAATAAAATAGTCACTAATAGCCATTAATAAAATAGTCTTCAATAGCCATTAATACAATAGTCACTAATACCCATTAATAAAATAATCACCAATACCCATTAATAAAATACCCAAAATAACTTATAATAATAAAAAATAGTTTAAAGTGAAATAGATTAAAATAGCAAAAAATAATTGAGAATAACTAAAAGTAGCCTAGGGTGAAATAACAAAAAATAACCATAAATAATTGATAATAACCATAAATAACCATAAATATTGTAGGGTGAAATAATTTAAATTAATGAAAAATAACCCAATAATAGTTTTAAATAACTTAGCATAGGTAGTATTATTTATTAACAAATATTGTATCCATGTATTAAACATTTTTTTCTTCAAAAGAATGGTCATTGAAATGTTATTTAATAGTGATATTCAAAAAAAAAATTCAAATGATTTTTCACTTTCAAAAGGACATAAATGTAATTATGTACATTATTGAATTTTCTATAAAAAAAACTCGAATCATTTCATTTGGACACAATTTCAATAAGATATGAATTTTCAAAGTTTATGTTTTTGTAATGTTTAAAATGAAATATTTGATAAATAGAATGCAATGTAACACATTATCACAACAAGTGGGGTGGCTTGATGGTAAGGGTGTTTATTTTCATTTTAATGGTTAAGGGATCAAACTTCACAAATGGTGTGTGGTTTGGTCAACAATAATAAATTGACCAAATATTTTCCTATCTAGTTCCGTAGAGTAAGTGCCTAGGTTGATTACGTGGCCTACGTACCTAAGTTAAGTTTTTAACCTAGCCTAAGTAGTGAAACGTGTCAATAACTCATAGGTTGAAAAATCATGAAATTATCAATAATATTATATATTAAATAATTTAAATTTAATTGATTTTCATGTTGCTTAGTTAATTAACTAGCAAATGAATGCCTTGGTAAATTTGTATTTCACTTGAAAGTAACCTTGTTTCAATATTACCAAAAAAACTAATTCATTATCTGTAATAGTTGGTCCTCATTCATTAAGGGGTTGATTAGTTACATCATGATAAAAATGTCCAAATTCACTCAAAATCTAATGAAACCTAGAGTGAATCAAGATGCATTTTGGTGTAATGCCATAATTAGATTTAAGCCACATCTAAAAAGACTTAGAAGCAAATAAACACCACAAAACATTATGAAGAAAAAGAAACACAAAAAAGTTGGAATTGAAGCTCAGTAGAAAAACAATCTACCAAATTTCCAAAAGGTTCCATATTTCCCATAACATTTATGCGACAAAAAAAAATTACAAAACAAAAAAATTATTGCCTCTTATTTGAATTCACAAAATACATCCAAATCTCCATAACACTTTGTCGACAACATTGTGTTTAATTATAAAGGTTGATACAAAATCCAAAACTCAAACTACGAGATCCAAATTGTAAACCACATGATAGCTTAAATATTACAGGCCAATCAAATGTTAAACTCATCGACCTTGTACACATGCAAAAGATTTGTTTTGTCTTGTAAATGGACAATTCTCATGCATGGACTAGGTACTAAATCATGTGCCAATATACCTTCCTTTCTTCAATGCATAATTAGTTAATAGGTCCTCACCAACATCTTCCTTCTTTTTTTTGGTGCAGACTTCTTACTATTCCCCATATGTGGTCGACTAGAACTTTCAAAATCCTCTTCAACTAAAGAAATCCTTGCCTTGCTAGATCGTAGACCTTGACCCAACTTATCTTTCAAATGGGAATTTCCCTTCGATGGTACATTCACTATAGAATTATTTCTAGCTTTGGGGTCTTGTTCTGCATTTTTTTGCATAAATGTAGACATAGATTTCTTGTAAAAGACCTATTCGGAGATTGGCTTCCTTTGAATCTGATCATGATGTTGGTCAACAATGAATTGCCTTGTTTCATTCAGGCTAAGAAGTTCAACTATAAATAGTCCACTAACTACACAACTGGTATTAATGATTTCAATCCTAACTTGGGTAGATAGTAAAGAAGATTTCATCATACCTAAGCCCCTTGTTATGGTTGGCTTGATGTTTTCCTTGTCCTTGACAACCAATACGTCAAGTGCATTAGAAGTGGAAAAAAATGTCTTGCTCTATGAGGAAGGAGTTGTAGGTGGGGGTGAAATGTTGTTGTCCTTTTGTCCCACATGGCATTCTCCCCAAAGTAGCTCCGCCTCTAACATGTTATGTTATGGTTGTTTTTCCAACCATTTCTTCCCATGCGGTTGACTAGGCTTTATGTTGTTTTCCATTTGTTTTTTAAATAAATTATTTTCAAACAATTCTCTATGCTCCCCAAGCATTCGTCCTCTAGGATCATCAATTGTCAAAGGGAATGCTTCACATGGCCAAATCATTGTTCCAAAAAATATTCAAGAAAGTTAACAATGAATCAAACATTAAATCAGTTGTTCAAACATGCACAAATGTTGACCAAATAGATTTTACAAATAATCTATTCTTGCCATGAGACTACATGCATGGAAAAATTACAATAAAACACATACACAAAAAACTTCAAATTATTTTATATAAATTGAAGAATGCAACCAAGTTGCACATGAAACTTAAATCACCAACACATTCCCACCATTTTGGAACTAACCATGTCCATTATCATTGTTGTAGATTTGCTCATGTTGAACACCCACATACCATTTCACATGGTTTGATTCATCATCACTACTATCCTCCTCACCTAGAGAGTCAAAATCTTCTTTGCCAAAAATTTATGCACTTTTCTTCTTGGCATTTGTTTTCAAGCCCTTGGTTTTGGTAGATGCAATAGGCAATTTTGCTTTGAAGACTTCAGTATAGCTTTGGCAAGGGATAATGCAATAGGGCTTATGGCTGCAACATGGGAGGTAGCCCTTTTCCACCCATTTATGCTAGTGTTGCATGTGGGACAAATTGCTTGCCCTTGGATGCATGCATAGTAAAACTCATGGTGGCCACAAGGTTACAAACAAAAATGAACATAGGGGTAATCATCAAGCTAGCTGAATAAGAAAAAAAGACAAATTTAGTTTGAAACAATGCAATATCATAATGTATGAAATCAACAAATTCAAATCCTTTTACCTCTAGGTAGATTGTTGCCTTGGTTTCAAAACATTTTGCACATATTGATGACACTTTAATTTTTGGCCCATCTATTGTAGGTACAGTTGGTTTTGAAACAATTAATGTTGTTTTAGTGCATGTGTTTGGTGAAAGGCTAGGTGTGTTTTCACAGGTTGATGTTGGGGCAGGATTCATGGACTAATCCACTTTAGAACCAGAACTCAAGATTTGCCCTGCATAAACCATGCATGTTGATCAAACACTATGGTGCAATTACACAAACAACCATAAAATGATATAATAAAAAAATACACCATTTTAATGATTATACAATGGTCCTAGTCGTCACTCCCATATGAAAAAAAACCACGTCCATCTGCATTTTTCAAATTGGGAACTCTTAGGATGTTATATATGAGACATTGAAATTCATAAAACTTTTGAACAAGACATGATGACTTCTCTTCATTATAACATACCAAACTATGCCTATAGGAGTAGATGTATCCATGAGGCTCAAGACTTCTAGGACTTAAAAAAGGACATTGAATCATTTTAGGACTATGTAGGACTTTCAAAGTCTAAAAAAGGACATAGTTCAAACTTACAGGACTTTAGAATCCAAGATCATGACTTTTACAAACTAAGAAAGGAAATTGAATACTTTCATGACTTAGAATTTGAGCTTAGGACTTTTGGAGTCTAAGAAAAGTTATTGATGACTTTTAAGCTTGTATGTAGGACTTCTACATTGTTATCACATTAGGACCTATTTAAGTATTTCAAATTGACCAAGAGTTGACACACAATCTAGAAAGTCCTTCAAATATTCATAATTTTCCAAATGGGATCAATACAACCATCATGAACCAACAAGTCCTTCAACACATGACATTGTGACTATTCATGACTTCAATGACAACCATCCATGTAGGACTTATCTAAGCTTCATGTAGTTTTTCAATAGACCCTACACGACCATGATCTATGGAGTTAGGTAGTTTTTCAACAAACCCGACATGACCATGATCTATGCCAAGAAATTCTAGAATCTTTCAACAAGATATTTTGATTGAACAAGACTTTAATCACAACTATATAGGAGATTTATATCTAGGACTCAAATAGACCTTTGTCTACATTCTAAAGGACCATGATACAATAAATAATTCCGAAACTAAACATCTACAAGTTAAATCGTAACTTGAAATTATTCTTGAAATTTCATTTGGATACAAAGGACTTCAAACTTCAACATACACAATTGTTAAGACTACTTACTTCAAGTTCATCTCAACAAAGATTACTTTTGCATCTAGAAAACATGTTTTGCAAAATTGAAATAAGGAGATTCAATGGAACATGACCTAGTATAGCAAAAATCATGTGATGGCTAAAAAACATTTATTATTGTTTATTGGCTTGAAAGAATGCCTTGTTGTTCCTTTGTTGCCACCCTTCACTATTCCAAAACTTTCAACAACATCTAAAATTGCAAGACTAATCCCCCATGTTGCACACCATTATAGAGAAAAAGAAACTCCACAACTTGGAAGCAAACACTTTGTGTCAATAGCAAAATGTTCAAGCATACACCACATGTGATAAGAATGGCCACATGGAGCTATCAAATGGTCATGGCATTTGTACCAAAATCCACAAATTGGACAAACATTTAAGTTACAACATTTGTTTTTTAGAATCTCAAGGTTATTTTTTGTGGGGACATGATACAAGGACAATCCCCATCCATTTTCCATTCTCTCCAATTGACTTTGAATCTTGTGTATCCCCAACTTTGTAACTTTGAGTCGTTGAAAGGCAATATCATATTCAACGATGTGTTTTGCTTCAACTTCATCCAAGCTAGTACATTTTTCTTGCGCAACTACTAATTTATTTATTACACTTCAAAGTTCGTTTTCAACATCTTGTTTGTCTCCTTGAAGGTTTTCAACCTTCTCACTTTCACAAATGGTTTAATATGTCAAATCTTTAATTTGATTGTCAATGATCTTAAGTTCATCCTCTATATACCCAACATTTGAAAAATCTAACCTATTCTATAAGAGCTTGTCCATCTTACTTTCAAGTTATAAGTTTTTTCTTCTTCTACTGTAACTTTTACAACATTATTCTCTAACTCAATTTGTGCTTCTAAGAATAAATTTTCCCTATTTTTCATAACCATACAAGCTTTATGAGCATCTCCATAGACCTCTTTAACCTTCATATTAAAAACTTTTAACTTCTTTTTTAAAAATGCACACAAGTTTAATTTTGACAACAAAACATACCTAAGCTTTTCAACCTCAAACATCGATCAATTTGGACCAATGGCAAGCCTGATATGTGGTGCCTTTCCCCTATGCATTTTTGTATCATAAGGCTTTCCTTTCAACAACTATGTTGGACTAGGTTGAAAAGTCAAACTAGGATCAAACGATGATGGGGAAGAAGATTTTAGAATGTGAAAGGGACAAGGGTGAGGAGGATGTGGATTTGGAATAACAAAGAGGTCAGTAGCAAGGAATGCCTATTTCTTTTTTAGTGTTGATTTTTTTCAATTCATGAATTTGTGAACGAAACTCACTACAACAACATGGGGCTATTTTGCAATCCGAATATCATCGCAAACAACAAAGAAAGAAGTTTCCGAAAACTCGCTGTTGCGAACCATAATTCCTCGCAAACTCTTAAGCTTTTGCGATACCATAACATTCACACCCGTACAATCGCAAGTCCTTCGCAACTCTGGAACTTGATACAATCACAAAACTTTTCCGATTATAATTGCTTCTATACATTGTTTGTGATTAACATTGCATCAGAAATTATTTCCAACACACCCATCACCGCAACGACTTAGCGAATCGACTCAAAAGTCTATCGATTTCCGATATAAGATCTAATGCAAACTTTTTGGGATTCTCAAAATGCCGTTAAAAGTTTGTGAAATCTACGATTTTGCAAACCTGTTCTTGACTGATTTTACCCGTAAAAGTGTAGCTATATTTGTGACATGGTATACTCTATATTAACAGTTGTAAGTGCGACTGCATGGAACTATAGGGGTTGCGTTCACACTGCATTACATGTTAATTAGCTAACCCAATTGTATACGAACACGTGTACTTTTATTTTGTAATTAAATATTTAGTTTTAAGAATTACTTTGATTAATCTAGACCGTCCAAGTCGTAGTCGTTGGGGTGCGGACACGTGTTGGGTTTAAGGCTTGATCAACCATGCTAGTCATTGTACACGTGGCACAGATTAGGGTTAGGGTTATAAGGTTTAACCCCCATTGAATTATCAAGATGATGCCATATGGCAACCTAGTGACCGCACGATGTAGTTACAAATGCAACTAGTATTTTGGTAGCTTGAAGTGCCATGTGTCACATGGTCCCACTTTACAGGTGTTAGGGTTAGGGTTAGGGTTTTTCATCTTATCGTTTATAGTGTGCCACATGGTAGGACAACAACTGTTAGATTTGGTTTCTCTTATCCTGCAGCTGCAGCAACAGCTGCTCCTAATAGTACATGAGCTGTCCCACAGTTAGCTTTAAGGGATGCAGTTATGCCTCCAAATGATGAAAACACACTTGGATTGACCAACTTAGACACACATGGGAACTGCCCAGCAGGGAGGCAACAAGAAATGTCACCCAGATGCTCGGATGAGGACACCCTAGGCCTATCTCTTGTTGCAAAGCTTGGTTCCATCATGCTTGTAAGAAGTAAGAATACAAGCAAGGATTGAGGGAATGCAGAAACTACCATTCTCACATTTCCGCCTGATTGAAACTTGGATTCTACAATGTGTACCTCTGGCTTCAATATTGCACCTTCCAATTGTGAGCACAAAACATCCTTCTTCCATTATTGAGTCCCATGCAAGGTTTACTAGTTTTAGTCTGTCCATCAATTGATGCATCAGCAATTTCTAAAAATCTTGGAAGCCAAGAAGTTGATCGTATGGCAGGAATGGCAGTTGAAATGCCAAGAACTATGGATTGTTGAGCACTGTATGATGAGCCAAATGGTTTTGCCAGAAAAGGCAACACAGAAGACATAGTCACCTTCCACACGTCCTGGCTGATTCTGGTATTGAGTGCCGTAGTTGGTGGCATGGTAGATGCAGCAACCACTGAACTATAATCTGATCCAAGGCCCTCATCAACTCCTGTTGAAGCTCTATATATTGGAAGCTGTGACTTGGGCCAAAGTAAATGTCAGCCAAGATTGGGACAGTGGAAGTCTTCTATATGGTGCCATTGGCATCAATTGTATTTCACAGTCTTGTTCTGTTGAAGATAGCAGCTCCCTCTTGTTATTTGCAGCATGGAGAGAGGCCTGCACAACACAGTAATTAGTTTCAGTAAAATCACTGACACCCTGTTTGTATAGCCACCTCAGTGAATAGCCCTAAAAGACCATATATTCTTCCATATGCCAGTAAATCTCTTGTAAATGAGAGAGATGAAGTTCAAATTAGATTGGAACATAAATGGGCATAACGGTCCCACCTGCTCTAAAAGATTATGGTTATTTTCAAGTAGAGCTTTATACTTTGCAGACTGCAATGCCAATTTTTGCGCGTGCATTTAAGAACCACACACTTCACAAGTCATCAAAGAAGTTCATCTACAAAGACCCACCATGAAAGATGCATGCACCAACCAGAAAATCAACTTCAACCACATGCATGCTACATCCCACCTACTTCAAATCTGCCTTCTCTCATGAGAGACTTGCTGCCCTTTGAACCAATTGCTCACATAGCATCTATGAAAGCTTAACAATAGTTCAACAAGTTCAGCAACATGTCATTGAATAAGTAATTGAAAAATTAAGCTTGATAAAGATAATGACCATAATAGAGGTAGCTAACTCAAGAGCCATATGCACTTTAATTTACCAGAAAGCATGACCTATCATACAGTTTAAGGCCATGGATCAGGAAGCATCTTCTTCTATCTTGATCTCAAAAAATTCATAGATCTACAGTGTATTCATGGAAGTGTGCACCAAACGTTGCTTAGTTTAGCTCGCAAACCATAGCCTTGGCAAATTGTAGGGAAAATTCACGATTGGGAGGTCAAACTTTAGAAATCACTTTCCAGTAAAATTCCTCTACTAGTTTAACCTCCTATTTGTTAGCTTTTTGATCATAGCGCCACCCATTCTTACTTGAATGAAGCCCAAAATGCTTGCAAATCTCTTTTATAGTCGATGTTCAATAGTTAACTTGAAAATGTTTCTTCCCTTGTTGCATAATCCACAATTTCACTCAAACCAATAAGCATCCATAGCCATGGCCATTGCACTTGAGCTCCTATCAATAAAACAAAAGTTGAGAACAAATGTGTGTAAACAATTATCACTAGTAGAAATCAGCCAAAATGTAACCACTCCATTTACGACTACATGCGACTTGTAGTCGTTTACGACTAGATTTGAGAATATTTGTAACTATAAGACCAAATTTCAACTATTTTGGTCATTCTCACAACTATGTGCAATTATTAGAAATTTCATCCTATAGGTTGGATCGATTTTACATTTACTTTCATCCATTAATAGGTTGATATGTTTCATTAGTTGCAATAGTCACCAAATTAGTTGCATCCTAAAGGTATTCTACAATGACATAGGGGTGTATTTTAATGTATGTACTAAAATTATATATATATAATATGCATACGTATGTATATTGTTCATATAATGAATCTCAAAATTAATATTTGAACTTTGAATTTTTTATTCAAATCTGAAAATTGATATTTCATTCTGAAAACTATTATTTTAATTTTAAATATATATATTAGAATTTGAAACTTCATATTTGAAACTGAAAATTTTTATTTCAATTGTTTAAAACATTATTTGAATTTCAAATTTTTGATTTGAATGTGATATTTTCAATTTAAATTCAAAAAGGTTTTTTGATCTAAAAATTGATATTTGAATTCTAAATTAATATTTTCGAATCCAAAAATTAGTATTTCAATTCAAAAAATTATTAATTGATTATAAAAATGGACATTTAAATTTGAAATATTTTTATATGAATATGAAAATTTATATTTCAACTCTGAAAATTCTGCATTCAAATTTGAAATAATCATTTGATTTGAACTTGAAATTTCAATTCCAAATTGTTATTTTGGATTCTCAAAATTAATACTTCTAATCTGAAAATTATTAATTGGGTCTAAAAATGAACATTTCAATTTTGAATATTTTTATTTGAATCTGAAAATTGACATTTCAATTCTAGAAATTGTTATTTAAATTCAAAAAACTTATTTGATCTAAAAATTAATATTTTATTTTATTTTATTTTTGAATCTAAAAACTAGTATTTCAATTCAAAAAAATTTATTCAATCTAAAAATCGACATTTTGATTTTAAATATTTTTATTTGAACTTGAAATTTGATATTTGAATTCTGAAGTTTTAAATTAAAATTTCAAGAAATTATTTGACTTGAAAGTTGAAAATTTAATTCCAAATTATTATTTTGGATTCTCGAAATTAATATTTCAAGTCAGAAAATTATTAATTGAGTCTTAAAATGGACATTTTAGTTTTGAATATATTATTTGAATCTAAAATTTGACATTTCAATTCTGAAAGTTGTTATTTAACTTCAAAAAACTTATTTGATTTAAAAATTGATATTTGAATTCTGCATTACTATTTTGGAATCTGAAATTTATATTTTAATTCAAAAAATTATTGATTGAGTTTTAAAGGTTTTTTCTACTAGTGTTATCCTTATAAATCATTTTTATAAATAATTATAAATGATTATTTTTATTAAATTTAAGTTACACTAAATAATTATTGTTATAACATAGATTTGTATATTTTCTAATTTATATTTTTATATTAGAAGAAATTAATTAATGTAATTGATGTGACATTACTTTAAAATCATTGCAATTACTTCAGATAAGAATTAATTATTATTTGCATAATTATTTTCTAATTGAACATAATTATTCACACTCTGTAATTTATAATTTCAAACCTGAATTAAAAATTTGGAAAAATTATAGTGTAGTTAAAATAATTATTTTACTGATTTTAATTACACGAATTATTATATAATAATAATATTATTAAAAATTTTGTGATTCATCGTCTATGATAAATATTTTATAGTAATTTTACAGTAATTATGAAAATTAATGTTATGTTTAACAAATTATTGTATGTATAGTTAATAATTACCAAGAGAAAAAAACTACTTGACCTATAATAATTCTTACAAAAATAAATGTAATTATACAATAAGTAATGTAATTAGTTGAATAATAATTTAAAAAAAATTCGTGTAAAAATTTACTTTATAATGACAATTGTTAATTCATAACTTATAATTTTAACAAAAATATTTAAAGATTTTAATCTTTAAATTAGAGTCGTTAAATTAGTTTTACATTAATTATATTATATGTAATTCAATCAGATTCTAAAAAATAATAAAATATTTTAAGATATTTTAGTTATTTAATTATTTATGAGTTATGTATTAATAACTTGTGAGTAATTAGATAGTTAGTTTGTTAAATATTAAGAAATTATTGCTTAACTAAGTAATTGATAATGAATATTGAATATTTGTAGTGTATACTTTATAATTTAAATATATGTAAATTTAATCATTATTAATTAAATGATTATCCAATTATCTAGTATTTGAATTGTTTATAATTTTAAAAACTAATAAAGTAAGGCATGAAGAAAGTTTTGAAATTACAACTTAGTTTGTGAAGAAGTTGGAACTTCAAAACTTATTCCATATTGTTTGTTTTTCATTCCCAATTTGAACACTATATAAACAAAAGGGTGTGGTCATCCAATTTCACATTAAAAAATTTGTGCACATGGGATGAGCCAATCAAAAGGCTCGACCCAAAACAAAAAAACAAATTATGCACATTTAAAAAGTACTTACCTTCCCAACCTATTTATCTACCTAGTTAGGTAGGTACCTAGTTTGACCTACCCACCTAGGTTGACCTATGTACCCACTTACCTAAATACCTACCTATATGAATAAATATTTAACCCGGGAAAGTAGAACCTACCTACTTATTTTTTTACCTAAATAGGTAGGTTGGTATGTAGCCTAGGTACCTACCAATTTAATATTTTTATTTTTATTTAAAAATTTTAATGCCATGTGGCATGTTTACATTGGGCCACGTGTCATAATATAATATCATCAAAATATTTGAATTGAACATCCTAGATTATTTCAAAATAACAATAATAATAATAATTTAAATAATCAAATATTAAGACACGTGACAACACATCATTTGCCTTCAATTGTGACCAAAATAGTTGCATCTTAGTCACATGTGACAATACGTATACAATGAAGTCAAAGGATGAAATGTATTTGTTGACTTTTTTTTCATATAATACCCTTTGCCATTTGCGACTAATTTATCACATGCGACTTGTCTTAGGTGACTAAAGGGATTTTAGTTGCAAAATGTCTCTTGCAACTAAAATTTAGTCGCAAAGACTAGTCGAAAATACATGTTTTTCTTCTAGTGTATAGACTTGATGCACAATTTTAAACCAAACTATAAACTTAATTTTTTTGCTATGCACATGAAAACTACTTGAACATTAAGGACAAAATACATAGCACATACCTTGGAGCTTCCTACCAATGTCACAAAAACATGATGTTGTTTTCCACAATATTTTTTGAACGCACAAAAACTACCTTCAAATTGTTATGTTTCCATGGTTGAAGGTGGAAGATGTTAGGAAGGAAACTTGAACTTCAAAGAAAGCAAGTGGGAAGGACAAGTAGTTCCCAGTGCTTATGCATTAAAGGAACCCAGTGAATTAGCAGGAATTCAAGTGAACTAGGTAATAGTAGATTATAAGAATCATGCAAATGCCAGTGCCAAAGAAAGAACAAAAAACCAAAACCTAATGGAGTTGACCTTGGCCTAACACCTTTCAAAAATGGCACCTTCCATAACTCATTTAGGCCAAACTTCAACCAATCATATTACAATGTGGCAAATTTACAAAATTTTAATATCAAATAAATTAACAAAAGTTAGGCAAAAATCCTTGAATCCTTTTTCTTGAGAATGGAACCCTAATCGTGAATAACCCCTATTTATTTATTTTTAAACTTCAAATTTTTCCATGTTATAAAAATTCAACTAATCTTCATGTATTTAGTTTATTTTGCATTTTTAAAAAACTATGAATTTACAAATGACCATTTGGAGATTGAAAATTTGGAAAGGAACTTTGATTAGGGGTCCACCATATGATGGAACAATAGATATTAATAATGTTAATTTGTCTCATTATATGATCCAACAAATAAATGTTTTCAATGTTTTATTTCAATCTCAATAAAAAATTCGATAGAATTTGATCCTAACCATTGAATTTAAAAAGTTCAAAATTAAAAATATTATTTTAAATTTAATTAAATACATGTTATTGTGTATCTCATTTCATTCATATTTTGTGGTTAGTTTGTTAGTTATACCTTTCTACATGTTATCTACTTGGGAAAAACATTAGATACTCTTTTAGTTTTTGTTCCTTATATTAAATTGAATACCTTGTACCCAAACTAACCATTCAAATATGTTATTTTGATACCTATCTATGATAACACCCTCAAACTTCCAACTACACACATTGATTTCCATATACAAATATATTAATATGCATGCCATACCTCACTTGGGCTCTGCGTTGTTTCATTCTACTAGTGATGATGAATTGTTTTTTTTTAAATGATGTATTTGTTATATATTAATTCATATTTTGGGAAGAGAAACATGTATATGTTGTTTTATGGAGTTTTAGAAATGTGTTCACATTTGTGTCATAACATATTGAGATTTTTCAGGATCAAATCCAAACACAATGTTTGTTGCATATGCTATTGTGAAAACACCACATGATGAGTTGTCTATTTGCTACATTACATTTGCATATGTGTATAACAAGTTGTTCACATTTATAAGTTTGCATAATAATTGGATTGTGTTGCTAGGTTATTTTTTCATCATCGGCATACGTGAATCGTATATTGTACAATGTATATTAGAAGTTGACATGTGGATTTCTTTTTTAGTTAATTGTAGATCTTCAAAAAATTGAGAGGGATTAGTGCCTTGTGGCGGTCTTTGTTACAAACCACAGTTGAATGGAAAATGTTTCAAATGGCATTGGAAAGCAATGAATGCTAAAAGGATGTGGAATGGGGAGCTCAAGAAATGCTTGTGAAGATGTACATGGATAACTTAAAGTTTTTTATGGAAATCATTTTAGATGAGGCATACCAAGTGTGTTGAAGCATTGGACTAGTAGATGTTGCCTCCCCAATTTCTTGACATACATAATTTCTTGAATGATCTTTCTCTTTGTAGTTAGCATGTTATACTTGATGACTTAAGAAACTGTTAGACATGGTCTATCCATGAATGTCTATGAACTAAAATATTTATATAGTTTAAACAACCAACTAATACAAACATGGTGAATTAACCTAAGATATGCACCGGCAATGTTACAATGAGTACTTTTATTAGTTACAATTGCTTCTTTCTCCTTGGGGACTTTTGGAATCTTTATGGACTCTTCTTGATGTGCCTATAATAAACAAAAAATTAATGATCAATGATTGAACTGATGACATCAAACATTGACCAAAGCCAAAATACTCATCCTTGTCTATGCCCTCCAACAAAAGAATCAAAGTAATGATTTTTAGCATGGTTCAAAGTTGTGTAAATACCTCATAAACTTCAAAGATCCAGCCACCAAATGCATACACAATGAGTGGATAGACTTCAAAATGGAGCGATAAAAAACTATAGTTTTTGAAAGCTTCAAAAAACAATATGCACAAAAGGTAAAGAGGATGAAAGATGCAAGATATGATGAAGTCCAACCTATTTGTGCTCTACTGGCAAACAAAGATTCATAAGCAAACCCACTAAGCTAAATATGACACTGGCAAATGGAAGAGAAATATGTTGCATTAGTTTCACCTATGTCAATCAAACCATCAACACAATCTAGTTGGGTATGCATATTCTAACTATGATATATGGCAACAAGCCCTAGTGGCCTTACAATCCACTGAACTTCATCAATCACCAAACCTCCATCATTTATAAAGAAAATTTTTTACATTAAATTCCCAAAAATTATGCATTCAATGTGCCAAGATTTGAAATTAAATCCCTTTCACACTAATTTCACTACTTACCATTGGGCTAATGACCATTTCATGTGCCAGACCTATACAATATATTTTAAAAAGGTTGACATCTTCACTATCAAAGCAGCCAACACAATGGTTTACTAAATAAATGAAGAACTTGTTTAGTACAATATATCTGATATCAAAATGAAAACTCAACAAAATTGGAGTTTTTGTGATTCTTTCACATTCCCACTCGTGTGCATGAGGTGTTGCAGTCTTGACACCTGTAATCAAAAAATGACTAACTTAGTAAAAATGTATGCTCCATAGTTTATTGCACCCAAAAGAAAAAGAAAAACCTAAATTTCATAGATCCTAAATCTTATTACAAATACCTGACATACCCATATTGCTAATGCAAATGTGACCCAAGAGTAGAAAAGGTATGTTGCCTCTATAATGGTCATGTCATCAAAAGACCTATTTTTGTTATCTTCAATGGTGCTCTTTTTAGTCCAGGAACATATGCATCAATGTCATGCTTTTGAGCCAACAGGCATAAGAATGCACCACTATCCCAACATTTGTAAAACTAAAATTGAAATAAAATTCTTTAGGCATGATTAAAATCATGAATTTAAAAGAACTTGTGTAAGCAAGATTTCATGGACATTCTAGATTCCTATCAAGGTAATTCACATGCCTTACACACATTTCCAATAGCTTTCTTTGACCAAAGGAATCATTGTAGTGGTCAAAGCCCAAATGTTATGTTGGTCAAAAACACTTCATATAAAGGTCACCCTCGACTTGTAATTAACTTTGTGCTACTTACATTGAATTTTGTATTGCCTCATTGTTTGCAAGAAAAGTAGGTGTGCTACTGCATTTATTTTTAAAAACCCATTTGCAAATCTCCTTGCACATCCTTAACACCAAGTCCATGAATGTCCCCCAAGGTGTACTCACAACCATAAGTGAACAACCACATCATAAGAGTTTCATCCCATACTGCTACTTTTACCATTACTACTATCTTCACCCCAATTCCTACACACCACATAGTAGCAACACCCCCTTCAATTGTAATTATCTTCTTGGCTGTTGCAAATTGCTAAATTTGTTAAACATCTAATTTCATACTTTTAGTCTTCCACCTCATTGCTTAAAAGTAATTTCCTCTATCATCATTTCATCTTGAAGGGCATTTGTCAAGTTTCACATGCCTTTGATAGTCTAGTGGAAAACAATGAAATCTTATTGGGGGCCATTGGCAATGTCATTAGAAAAAAAAACCTTGTGAGTTTCAGTAAATCACACATGAGAGCTAATTAAAGAGAAAAATTATCACAGTACATAATAAAACTTGCTAATGTAGGGATCATCAAAACAAACCCCACTTGAGAAATTTGAACATGCCAAATGATTATTTGTTAAAAGAATTAGCAACTATAAAAAGAATTTACCTACCTTGGAATCATAAAGAGTGTCCTTTTAATGTTTAACAACTTGAGAGTTCAAAGCCTGCAACACATGCCACTAAGCAAGTCATGTGGGCATCAATCAATGCACAACCAGTTACCTTTAAAGCTATTGACATCAACTTGAGGGAAGTCTTTGGGGTGAATGCAATTTTATTCAAGGTAAGCATTCCATTCCATTTGCAATCACTCAGAGGAGCATAAGGGATGCAATATTTGATATTTACATTTTATAAGAGTGACATTGAGCAAAGATTTTCCATCAAAAGCATGGGCATAGAACAAGTGTGCTAGACCAGCTTCCCTGGAAATGTCCAGCTTACAATCAAGTGACAAAATTACAAGAATATTTCACTTGACTATTTGAACCACAAAAGCCTTAGAAAGTCTTTGTGCATTGCAATCTGTTGGGGTACATGTAAGATCCCGCTTACACCTATTCTTGACTAACTTCACAACATTTGTACATGTTAGGACATATGAACATGTAGCCTATCCATGCCAATATGTAAGAAAATATCCATTCAACAAGACCTAAAATGCAATTCAATGAAGAAAAGAAAATTGAACATACCCAAATTCTAGGTAAATTAGAAGTTGGTTGAAGGTAGTTGATGTCCCCTTTAGCTGCCAATGTGTGTACAATACCTTATCAAAACAATGAACCAATATAATATTTTATAGTGTATGTTGCAAATATGTGTATAGATTGCATTGTTTTTAAAAAGCAAAAAGGGATTAATGGTTCAACTTACAAATTTCCTATCTAGGTTGTGGTTTTGAAATGTCACCTTTAGAATTCAAACTTCAAAATTGGTATGCTAAGGAATTTCATAAGGCCCTTACAAAAATAAAATCCATGGAACTTAAGTTAATTCCTATAAATGTTGTCTGTTTTCTACCACCTTAAAGGTTCAATTTCCCTTTTAGCAGAAACAACGTATTGATGAAATTATAGGAAAAACTCCACAACAACATTTAAAAAGTAATTGGTATGTCAATTTTGGAACCAAAACGTATAAGAATTAGGGTGGTCATAATAATGCGAATCTCATTCACAACAAAAACAATTATCTCTACATCATGAAAGGAAGTGATAAGCTACCATTATAGCCCACCAACTTAATCAACTCTTCACCATATGTTGAAAAGTTTATGCAAAAATCTGCATCCAAAATATCTATCACTCAATAATGATATTGGCTAGCAATCAAAAGACATAGCTAATCCAAAAAGCCAATAATATCTTCATTCAAGTTGCAACAAGCTTGTCCAAGTGAATTTCATCTCATTTCATTTACCCATGTATAAGGAGCATCAAAGCCTAAAGGAGGCCTACACAAAAGATAGTGGTCGAGCCCTCCTACACCTTAGACATGTCATTTGGATTCAATAGATCTATTTAATCAAGTGCAAAAGGACATATTACAAAAAAAAACTCCATAATTAACACTTCAAAGGTAGCCATTATGTTAGGAAGAAGGCATGTGGTCATAACTATGTGAGTGTCAATCACAAAATATCAAACCAACACCTAGGACAATAGTAGCTAGCTATCACTGGTATCCACTTATTTCAATAGCTCCTAATAGTAGGAGTAAATAAACATATGATAAACTATTCAATTATACAAAAATACAATAACCACAACACACTACTTACATCAGCTAGGCCATCCGTATGTGACACATGTTGCGCCAAGCTTGTGCTAGTGGTCATACCACTATTGCTCAACACGTGTGTGCCAACTACATTAGCCACACTTGTTAACACTTCCTATGCTGCTTTTCTTACATCCAATTTTTGTATTGCTCCTTCCATTTCTGTTTACATCTTTCTTAAAAATCAATATCCAACAAAATTTTAGGACTTTATACTAAAGACACAATGTCACCTAGGTCATCTACTTGGCAACAATGAACAAAAGGATAGTCATGTTAAGTTGAATTGTATATTCTGAATTATGCTTAGCCCAATAAATACCTTTTGCCATTTTGCAATAGGTGAGCCACGAGAGTACACATCATTGAAAGGCCATTGTGGCGGCATGGATTGTTAGCATGACATTTGCTATCATTGTCCCACTCCATCTTGCTAACTCCTCTTGTAATTTCATGTAAAATATTAATGTGATTGCAGAAAGGAAATTCACCCAAAAATAATAATGTGACAAAAAAAAGATTATAAGTAACCAACAAAAACATAACAATATTGAGGGTGGTCACAACCTTGTGAATCTTAGTCACAAAGTAGTAGATCATCACCTTCATTATGAATGGTAATGACTAGTTGTCATTACTCCATACTGAGTTCATCAACTTTTCAATGTGTACAACAAGTAAATAAAAATTTGCACAAGCCTTTGGGCAAATAATTAAAAAAAAATTGTGTCCCAAGTTTTTGTCATATTTCCACAAGAAACTGGAAGATTCATTCATGATATTAGCTAGAAGCAATGTAGAATCCATGTATTTGACATCATGCTTTGCTAATGACAATGTAAGCAACAGACATATATTCAAGGTAATTTAACGCATATTCAAAGTAAAAACACAATAATTATTTATTGGAGGAATAACCTCCTTCCATCTTTTAGTCCTAGATGGGTTGCTTGAACCTCCACCTTCAGTCTGAGATTGGAAACTTGTGGCATCTACAAGAGGAGGCCATATAAATAGGGATCCAACACCAAGCATTTGGGACATCATGGGCATAATATGCTGCAACATCCCTCCTAGGTCTTGACCAATAGCTGGAGTTGCATGTTGGCCTCCACTTACCACCTCTACATCACCCACTCCCTACATCATCTATTACAAAAGTGTCTCCATGCTTGGGTTTTGCATGAACTACCCAAGAATCCCTAGTCCTACTTGTTATGTTTCACTTTTACCCTTTTTTGTTTTTAAGATATTTCCCAGCCCAAGGGGAGCCAAGGCTTTCTTGCTTTGATTAGGTGAATCACTAGGTCCCTCTTGTTGCATAGCTAGGTTTCACACCACATTCTGTTTTACGTAGCTTCGCCGATGCTCTAAGTGTCGTGACTCTTGTTGTCTCCTCCTTTTTTGAGTACTACCAACCCAGTAGTCCATGTATTCAGTTCTAATTCCTAACCTTCAGGTCAAAGGTCATAATCTGCTCATAAAACATAGACAAATAATTTAGGACTCCTCACTAGTAACCCATAAGCATCCCTAAACATTGCTTTGAAAACCCCTTATCAAAAACCGGTATGGACCATTGAGATTTCAACTTGACAACAAACTAACATAAACCGGCTTCTAAACACATTTTTTCATGATTGGTACACAAACCAAATGAAATAAGAACTACTTACCCTAGGTATAGGAGGTTAAAGGCCTCCAAGTCCTAGGCCAACATGTGGATTTAGAAGACTTGGCCAACTAATGCCACCACTTTTAGCTATTTGAATAGTCTCCCCTGAAGTAGGTTTGGAATTTTTGGCCATCACTTGACCCTCTTCACTACTTGCATTTACTTCCATGCTTGTAACTCCATCTTTTTCAATAAACTGGCAATTTTTGACCTTCTTTTAACCCATTACTAATCTGTGGATCTTCTACTCCTTTGACTTATGTTCCATTACAAAAAAAGGTGTCTTTGTATGCAAAGTGATTTCATTAAATTTTAAATGAATTCACTGGTTTTAATAAATAGGGATTAGTTGGAAAGTAGTGAATTCATTGGTCTAGTGAACTAGTGCATCCACATTTTGTAATATAATGTTTCCATACTTGATTATTGTGGTTGTGTAGGCTATTAAAATAATCAATTCACAATCAATTCACATTCTAATATGGTATAAGTTTGTTCAACAATATATTAATATTTTTCATAAGAATTGAAAAAACTCCATACTTATAATTAAGAAAAAATAAAGCAAGGTTAACAATTTTTCAACAAGCAATAGAGACTTCCAAAGAAGGAAAGACAAACTAGAAAACAAAGGATCAAAGTAAAATAAAATAAAATAAAATTACAGCAAATTGAACAACAATGCTAGTCTCACACATGTTCAAGGACCATCAACAGTAGTAGGTATGATAGTAACTTTTCTATTAACAATATAGTAATAATGCATTGAAAAGCACATATGGAGGTGGTGGTGGTGTTCCATTTTGCAAAACTTCAAAAATGTGCACTATAATAAATCATGGTCGAAACCACTACATGATTCCACCCAAATTCAATTTTAGTGGAATTGGACATGCCAAATCACTACACGGATAGTGACCACCTTCCACTATGATCGAACTTACCATTGGATTTTAGTGGATTTTGCCACTACGTCCACTTTTTCACCACATTTTGTACAAACATCTCTATGCCTTCTAGATTGATCCCACCATTGTTGGATTTTACTGGCATCCCGCTGGACCTTGCCATTCCGTTCAAAATTTTCCATTTTTAAAGTCCTATTTTTTCAAACTAACCAAGTTGACTAGACGGGTCTTTTTTATTAAAGGTCGTGTATTTTTTATTAACAGCCAAGGGCTTGAATGACAATGGGTATTTTTCAAGTAATCAATTTGACTAGAGTGACCAATTTAACAATTAATCAAATTGGACTTTAAAATACCACCTAGTCAAATTGGTTAGTGGCCTAGTCAATAAGACCACCCAATCTAGTCAAATTAGCAAGTGTCCTAGTTAATAAAGACACATATTATATACTCAATCAATAGGGCTAACTAAGTAGGCCTAGTCAAAAGGGCTAATTACAAATTCGAATACTAGTTGGGTATTTTGGGACTACATTTGACTATGTTTGACCAATTAGAAAAAAATGGAAAATATAAAAGTTAGCTAATCATAATTAAATGAATCATGACCAGTAAAATCCATTAGTTATGATTAACTAATGGAAAAGTTTTGAAATAGTCCTTGAAAAGACCTTTCCAATGATTATAGCACAAGTTCACTTCAAAGTCAAAGGCCCTTGTTTCTTAGGTTTTAGTGGTTGGGAATCAAGTAGCCAATTTGGTTCCCCACCTTTTTTTTGGCCACAACTTTAGTTCAAAATTCCAAATGGAGAAATAGAAATTGCATTTGATGTATATGTTTTTAAGCCTTTTCCAATGGCATATTCAGGGCACAATTTGGACCAAATTTATTACCTACACTTTTGTTTCAAAAAATTGGGGTTGTGCAGAACTTCAATTCCCAAAATGAAAAAAAACCATTTAGAAATGTTGGGAGTCACTTTCCCACACTTATGAAAATGTGTTTGAGTCTTGAAACATCTTTTAAACATGCTCCTTCTCTTTTGTTTTACATTTGGGCGCAAGCCCAAGGTTAGGGTGATGACAAGAATGAAATATATATTTTTTTCATTGAATTTTCATTGAATTTTAGATTAATTTTGTTTAAAATATTAAATGAACTTTCATTGTACATAGAAATTATGTTTTTTTTAATGATTTGATAAATTGAAGTTTTTATAGGTAGCACTTGGTGGCCATTAGGTGATTGAGGTTCCATCACATTACAAAACATGTGTAAAAAAATGTTTCAATATGTTGTATTTTTAAAGTAAAAAATTTGTGGTAATTAGTTATGTACTTGGTGTGTGATTTCAATATCTTACAACATTTGAATGTTTTATATTATTAAAAAGATTTATGTGAAAAGGTTTTATATATGATTATATTGTGTTTACCATAAACTTTGACACAATTGTATTCCACCTCAAACAAATGACAATTGTATGATCTACCCAAATGTAGGACATAACATTATATTCCATTAAAATAATTAAAATTCAAGTTAAAAACCTATTGAAAATTGCTTGAATATGGTGGCCAATAGGTGGCTCTATTCCCACTCACCAAGTTGAATTAAGTGTGAAATTAACAATTTAATCCATGTTCAATAAAATGCATATTTATGTCATGAAATCAACTTCAATGTTTGAACAATTGAGTTAAACATTATTGAGATTTAAACTTTTAATTCACTTAAATAAAATTTCTTTTCCACTTGATGAAGAAGAAATGGGAGATGTGGCAAAACAAAATGAAATCCTTATTCAAGAAAACAAAATCAATATAATTAATCATGAGCTTTGATAAAATATAGTTGAGATTTCAATACATGAGAAGATGACCACAAGTACAAGAATAATTGAGATAGATACATGCACAATAAGTGGAGATGGAAGGAATACATGCTAACCAAGAAAAATGTGTTGATTGACATATTACAATGATGTAGCCAATTTCATTGCACTAACATGTGTCATGAAAAAACTAGGAAATTTTGATTGTGTTATATTCTCACTTGACAAATAATGGGAGATTATGATGCAAGAAAAATGAAATTTTTTATTGAAAAATAATACAAAAAAGCTAATGGATTTTCTTACAAGTCAAAATAAAATATGTGCAAATGCATTTTCAAATATGAAAATAAAGTGAAATGGAATTGGTAAGGATAATACGAGGATACTAGAAATAAAAAGTTCTTTTAGGCAAAAATAAGTGGATTATGGGGAGACTTTGTGCATATAGACTATGCCAAATATGGTCCTTGATGACAACAACATTCTTTATAACAACGATTTTAAAAATGGGGCTAATACAACTTGATGTCATTAAAAGTGCTTTCTTACATGGAGAACTTCATGAGGAAATTTCTATGGAACAAGCACAAGGGTTCTTCATTTATGGCAAAGAAACAAAAAATTGCAAGGTCCTCAAAAGCTTGTATGGTCTCAATTAGCAAGCCTTGAGACCATGAATGCAAAATTTATAGTTCCTTACCAAGTATAAACTTGTACCAATAACAACATAACCTTGTGCATATGTAAGTATCACAAAAGATTGAATATTTAAACCATGTATTCTGGTGATGGTCTATGGAAAACAAAAATTTAAAACTAATTATATACTTAAATCTATGGTGAACCTATTGCTTGGTTGTTTAGTATTAATAAGATTGTACCATAGGATCTAAAAAGAAGTTGAATATATTGTTGTTGCAAGCCTCATTTTGAAGGACAGAATGTCGCTATGAAGACTGCACAATGTAACAATGTGACATGCTAATTTAGATGGCTCATATTTGATTGCTTAGCCACAACCATTCACCAATTGTTTTGGTGTAAATTTAAAAATATCATCAGCAAATCAAACATATTGAGGTACAATATTGTATGACAGAGCTTTTTTTTTAAATGCAAGGAGACCCATTGGAATGCATTGAATAATAAGTATGTGATGGATATTCTTACCAAGAGTTTAGGAATGGAAAAGTGTAATTGCTGGAGAAGGATGCTATTAGTTGATTTATCGAGTCGCTCAATTAGTGGGAGAAAGTACAAATAGCATGAAAGTTGAATGACATTATTATAGCCTAGAGAATTAAAGTGTTGGAGGTAATTTTGGAATATCTAATCTTGATATGGTAAGTAAAGTGTTTACTTAACATGTAAATTATCACTAATTCAATATCTAAATAACTCAGCCTATGGCTTTAAGGCTTGTACCACATTATTAGTAGTGGCAGAATTAGGGATTTTTTTTTTCAATTTTGCGATGTAGCCAAAATAATGATCAACTATAAGAAGATTTAGCTAGATTTAGCAATAAAAAAAAAATGAAAATAAAAACTCTAGCATCCTTTATATTTTTTGCTACATGTTATAACTTAGGATAGAATTTGACAATTTAAAAAAAATTGAGATTATTGAATTGTCCAAGCAAAACCACTTTTCAATCCACCAACATGGTTCTTTTGTCCTCTCTTCAAATTTGCCCCGGACTTTCTACCTTCCAGAAACTTCCCCTATTAAGTTGGATTCACACCAAGGGTGAGTAGGGATATTTTCATTCCATTTAACCCTTAGTTAAATTGGGGGTTAAAATGACAAAAATTAACCCCTGTGCTGTTCACACAGAAGAGATAGATAAAATAGTGCAATAGTGTTAATTTAACCCTATGTTGAACCATTCACATTGAGGGGTTTTCCAAACTGTGCAAAAAGTTTGAGCAGCTTGAGGTAACTTAGGATTTGTTTTTCCATGCTGCCCAAAAAACTTGACCACTTTGGAGAATTCCTGATAAATTTTCTCCTGGATGTTTGAAATGTTTTCAGCAGTTTGGGAATTTTTATGCTGCCTGATGGTTTCAGGCAGACTACATAGGTTGAAAAACTTTCCTTTATGGTAAAAAAGTTGGGAACTTGAAAAATCCTGATGCTTGAAAATTTTTGGGCAGTTTTGCATTTTAAAGGCTGCACAGGAAGATTATTCGGGTTTTAAAATTTCATTGCTGCCCCCAAAATTTGGTCACTCTGGAAGAATCTCAATGCTGAAATTTTTATGTTGCACAGTAAGTTCAGGCACCTTATAAAGGTTGAAATTTTTTTTCACTTATGTCCAAACATTTTTGGGCACTCTGGAAAATGCCAACACTCAGAAAATTTCAGGCAATTTGGGAATTTTTATGGTGCTCAATAATCTTGGACTTATAATAAAAGTTGAATTGTTTTGTTGCTGCCCACCATTTTGGGTGCTCTCTCACATGAAAGAGAATATGTTGTCCAGAACAACACTAGAAGTTCTTGCAAACATGACTGGGTATTTTAATACTTTGAACTCAAGGGGTCAAACTATTGCACCCTAACTGGATTCCAAATCTAGAAAAAATGAAGACATTTAGTCCCAGGGCTAAGATATCACAATACATTTATCCACCTCTTAACCCCAATGAAATGTCATTGCCAAGTCAGTTTTTACCGCTTTTGTGTGAATGGGATAGGAACAAGGAAGTAAAGGTGTGAGGCATAAATCAAGGGTGAATCAAACATTTCAATTCTTGCAATTTGATATTGGATTTGACCTCTGAAAATTGTCTGAAATTTTTCAAAATGTGCACCTTTTTCATTTTAAAAAATTAAAAATGCATACCCATTGTTTTACCCAAAAAAAGATATGTGATAAAGGGGTGTTTAGACCCTACCCATCTACTAGAAAACTTAATTTTTGCACGCCTAAATTGTAGCTTGATGGAAAATTTTGTGTGCTAAAATGGCTTTACTTGATGGGTAAATAAATTGAAAAAATAAAGATGATTTGTTCTAAATTTTGACATTATCTGTACTTGAAAATTAGCTCCTCGTTTGCAAAGGTCTAGCATTTTAGACTTGGAAGAGCTTCCATTTATTTATGAGATTAAAGTATCTCCACGCATTAAATTTCAATTCCCAAAAACTTTCAAGCCTTTCAAGTGTCTACATGACATTGACACATGCTTCTGTGCACCATTGAGCCTCCCAACTTCAAAGATCACATTCCTGAAATCTCATCTTGAAGGTGATGAAACCCTGCCAATCATAAATAAACCAAAGCACCCAAAAAAGGGGGAATACAAGGAACAAAATGGGAGGACCCACGTCTTGAAGTTCCAACCATTTGCAACAGATTGATTTAGGTTGGGAGTCTCCACCGCTGTCACATATAGTTTCACTGGTCCTACCTGTACAATTACTATAATTACTTTCGAACCTTGTGCATTAAGTTTTGAGTTTCAGCATTTCATATTGAGATTTAATAAAATTTCTTTACGTTGCGGATACCACTGAAAGAGTATATAGAGGGTGAAAGCAGGCCCAAAGACAGGGTTACTTTATGGATAACTCTATGACCAAGCCCTACTCCATTCTTCAAAATTTTGAACTTGAATGCAAGCACATTTCTTCCATCAAGTTAGTGATTTAGATGAAGTTTCTGAAAGTAAATATGAATATGTTTGACCAGAGCTTTTATTAAAGTGTGCCTGGAGAGCTCCTTACCTGGTGTAAAAACCTGGTGTGCATTAGCACAACTCACGGTGCCTTATTATTGAAAGGCCCACCACCCCCTCAGGCTTTACCCTACATAAGAATAGTATAATATCATGGTTCTGATCATATCAACATTGGGCCTTGATATGACATCCCAAAATGAAATACAACCATCAAAACATACCATAAAATTTATCCAATGGAACTCTTAGTTTTAGGATTTACTGAATGGCTATCCCAGTCTATACATGAAACCCATAAGGCTATGGCAGTGTTGCAGAGGTGGCCACTTTCCAACCATGGTAAAGGGGACAATGCAATTTCTGAACCCTGCTCCAAGGCTTGACCCCAAGGTACACATATGGTTTTCTAAATGAGGGGTTGAAACATGAAACACTGACCCTTACAATGGTTGGTTAGGCTAAAAGTAAGCAAATATTGTTGGGTACATAATACATACTATGTACATGACCGTTCATGGCATGTAGTGTTTGAATGACCTATTGCCCAAGATAATTCTCTTGAAATAAGCCATATAAATTATCCAGTACATCTTGATGTGAAATGTCTACAATATGATTGCATAATTACTTTTAGCAATGGATTTGAAAATGTGCATTTTTAGTAAAAAACTTTTTGTTAGTAAAGTTGTGGGATTGCCATCATGGACAAAATGATTTGTTGATGGACTGTCAATATGGAGGCTGGAAAGTTCATGTTCATTGACATGGGAATAATGGTAGGTGATTGATTCCTATAAGTCTAGCAATTGGGTTGCATGTCATCATCATAGTGTTGCATTTGAACTTCCAGTTTCACTGACAACCTAAAGTCAGATGAGACTCTCTTGCAAGGTGAATCCTCCACACTAACAAGTTGCTTGTGATGTGAGGACAAGGATGGGACATCTCACTACTAGCCCTAGGACAATCCATCACATGTTTTAACTTTTTTGTACAAGAATTATTACCTACTCTTTTAAAAAATCAATGAAAATGCATCAATATAACCATTATGTAGAAAGATCTCTTGGGAAAGTCCCCAATTGCAAGCATGGCCCCAACAACCAATTTGATCTCACAACTGTGAGCCTATATGAACATCACATGTATCCCAACAGATCCAACCATAGAATCATGATGTATGCTCATGACATATTCCATGAATGTCAATGTCTTGGTGACTGAAGAAAACTGTGGCCCTTGTAAACATCATCACCTTTATCTAACCAAATCCAACCATGGGATACCATTCAAGAATCTTTTGGCAGTTTGAGTATTCTTGCTGTAGAACCTAGGGTTTAGGGTTTACATCATTGAAGAATAAAGTTCTTTTTTGGTGAATTTCTATGTTATGGTTTCATGCCCCTTAGCTGGATTCACACAAAGGTTTAGTAGGGATATTTTTATTTGGTTTAACCCTCTCTTGATTTTGGGGTTTAAATGTCTAAAGTATAAGGAGTAAACTAACCCCTGTCCAGGGAATAGATAAATAGTATGATGGGGTTCATTTAACCCTATGTTGAACCTTTTACATTGAGGGTTTCCAAACTACCCAATACGTTTGGGCAGTGTCAGGAAATTTTTATTTAATGCTGCCCAAGAAATTGGGTGTGCTGGAGAATTCCTCAGGAATGTTTTCCAGGCCGCTCAAAAATAAATTCAGCAGTGTAAAGAAATTAATGCTGCCCAAGAAGATTATATAGGTTGAATTTTTTTCATTTCTACTCAAAATTTTGAAAACTTGAAAAATCCTGATGCTCAAAGAGATTCCAGAAAAATTGTATATATATCACCCCGAATGACGTAAGCATCTTGTGTCGATCTAGTGAACTAGCACCCATCACTCAATTGTGGAAGACACATTGTATGTGAACAAGAAGAAAAACCTTGTAAATGAAAATCAGGGACAAGAACCCATCAATTAAAAGTACAAGGCAAATGAGAACACAAGTAAACATAACCTAAAGAAAAAAACAAAAGCAAATAATCAACAAAAATCAGGTAAAAACCTTATGCAAAGAGGACTCATGGCTACAAAATGACAATCGACAATAACAAAGAAGATGTAAGACCATCAACTGCAAATCGGCTAATAATGGAGGTGCATTAGCTATGGTGAATGGAAGAGATGAAGAAACTTGACCAAACATGTTGAAAAATCACTATGGGTTGAAAAAAGACCGTTGATGACATGTGATAATGGTATGTGCATAAGCAATAAAAAATGAATCAAAATGAAAATGAAAACACCCATACATCTTAATAGCAAGGGGAATGAAGTTATCACTTGATGCTTGCTCAACATATGATCGTGTGTTCTCCTCAACAAGCATCATCGTTGCATGTGTCGTCGTCGTCAATGCTTGCTACATCATAACTATGTAAGTTGGGTCAACAATGATGACATCCATCAAGGTTCGAAAGCCATTTTTGATCATAAAGATATCCATTCATCATTGGGTGTGATGAAAGAAAAGATAAGAAACCTCTCTCTAAACATGTGCTCCATTATCCAAAGCAATAATTACAATGGTATCCCAAAGTGTATTGTGGATTACTATACGTTCACTCCCACAAAAGCATCGAAACAAATGGGTACTTAAATTGTCAATGATATGACCACACTAACATTGTGAAAGATGCATAATTGTAAGATATGACAAACTAAAATAGATATGTAATGTTGTAAGGAAATGGGTTAAGCATAAATGAACAATTTTTTTTTTTGATATAATCTTGTTTCACACTTGATTATAGTGGTTAACTATGTACCAACCATCCAAATGCATTTTGCTGACGAAGTGGCTCATATCCTAACTACCTAATTAGGGCCAATGAACCAGCACCCACCAGCTCACCATCCACTGGATGCCCTTTACATGACGCAATCGTGGATGAACCTCAATATCTGATTTCACCTTGGTAACCCATGCTAGGTCCCTATATATAGGAAGGTAGGTGTGACATTTTACATTCCTACACCAAGTAACTCCCAAGTTGCAAAGGCCTTGGAGTCAACAAAGTGCAATGTGAAGCTGAGAAACAGTAGCAACAACAAGCTTTGAAAGAAGAAATGGCATTAATTAACAATATGCAAATAGTCAAATTTGGTGCCAATGTTGCCAATTACAAGAGAGGAATGCACAATGCAAAAAAAAAATGAGCACAATGTGAAAATCATGAAAGAGAAATGAACATAATCTAGAAAGAAATGAGCATTTGGGTGAGAGAAAAAATGGAATTGAAAGAAAGATGAAAGCAATGACAGACTTGTGCACACAACTATGGAGCAACTTTTTTTATTGGCAAAATTTTGTTTTTAAAAAAAATCAATCATCAAAAATTCAAAAATCAAGTTCTTTTGGAGGTTTTTGGTCGTCACAAGTTTGAAAATAAAAATAAAATCATCAAACTTCTATATTAGATTTGTAATGTGCAAGCAAAAATATAAAAAGTTGTTTAAAAATTTGTACGACATATTTGGATAATAGCCAAATTTGGCTAAATCTTCCAATGGATGATAACTATTATTTCTACAATGATAGTCAGTTTGGCCCCGAAAAAAAATCCTAACAATTACACAATGAAATAAATGAGAGTGACCAGAATGGTGTAAACGGTTATTGTGCGAACTTTTCATGATGACTAGTGTGGATCATCATGACATAGTTAACCAGGGTATATATTTAACTTAGCTACCTTACCTCTAAGTCTGAATAGAACCTTCTATTGTTATGTACCATCTAACACTAGGTGTGTTAGGAGCTCTACTTGGTTGTGGTTCATCCACAATGTAAAGCACTAACCTGATTTCCAACACTATGGGGGGAGTGGGTCTTAAAAAATCAAATTTTGGGGAGTTCCAGTAAATTAGCAGACATTGAGCAAAAATGTTGGCCATTTCATTGGGCATTTCACAGGTTGTGTCGTATGGGGTACTTGTGGTTTACACCAAGTAACTCCGTCAGAGCAAGGAGTTCCCCAAATAACTACCCGCAAGGAGACCCTGATGTTTGGAGATGTATATCAGGCGGAATCAGCAGTCGAGGGAGACCCTGATGCTCACAGAGTTTACTCGATTTCTACCGGCAGAGAACCTGCCATTAATTTATACCAGGGAAAGGGCCCATGGTGGTCGATTCTGCAAGGCTCAATTATTGACCACTTGACTGGCAGAATCAGCCACCCAGTGCCCATTGTCTATTACAAGAGGACGTGACTTTTCATTTAGCGATACAATCTTGACATCAAGTTCAGGAAGCGTTTAAGTGACACAAACATTGGCCGCCTGCAAAGGCCACATCAAGGGCCTAACTAATTACATGTAATTGTAAAAAACCTGCTAGGGCATTTTGAAAAACAAAATGTCCATATACCTGCCCATAATCATGGGGAATTTTTAAAATAAAACTTAGTTCATATTTACACTGTGTAAAGCCCTTGGTGGTGGGCTTTACCTGATTCAGGCCCACTCTTGGCTCTGCCTCGTGGTGCCCTTATTGTGGTGGAGCCTGCCCCATGGGACTTCACTTTGTGCCAAATCATTTCAATAGTTTTGCTCTTGTCCTGCAGGGTTAATTTGTTTATGGTTCTATCACATGTAGTGCACTCACTACTTGAATTGTCACTTCTCTTTTTCCCCTGTCAATTCTTGCCAACCCTCCCAAATCTCCTTTTTCTAGTGTGTCCAGGAGTGGTTCTCCCATTCATCACTAGTCCCAAAAAGTGATATTCCGGTCTCCAGCGTGTATTGGATTTGTTTCCAAAAGTGCTCCTATGAGTGAGCTCCCACCCAGTATTGTCTTCTTCCCAATTTTCACTGACAAGAGAACTCTTGTACACAAATCTAATCTCAGCATCAAACGTCCAACAAAACAAGGGGTGTGTCACACTGTGGCCTTGCCATTTACATTAAAAAGTATCTTAAGGCAAAAGAAGATTTATGGAAACTCAAATATTTCACCATGCAAAAATACAATCTTCAAAAAATTCTCTAAAAGAAACCAAAATCATTCAAGATATTATAAACTCTATAACTAATCTCAAGTTTCAACACAAGCCAAAATATATATTTTCAGAAATCCTCATATAAAAATAGACCTATTACCTAAGCGCCAAAATCCCTTAAGCTACTGTACTCTATAATGAATCCAAATACACTATCCTTGCCTTGGTAGGCAAGGCCAAGAAACTCATTCCTAATTATATTGTGCATGTTCTTGAATACTACCTATCTACTATGGGCTGAGCCACTGTTCCATTCAAATCCCCACACTTCACCACTTATTTCCAAAAATAGAAGTGGTTAGTGACATTCTAGCTTATAATGAGTTTCCCATAGCTAGCAATTAGATCCACAAATGTCTCATATGTGAGTCCAATTGGGTTATTGAGATGGTCACATGTGAAGCCTTCAAAGGCATCATGTGCAAGGAATAACCCAGATGGAGAGAGCGATGTGACCTCTCCCTCCTAGTAGTCTATGGAAGACCAAATAGGCCAACCTAAATGGAGGGCCTAGGCTAAGGCGAAATAGCTAGGTAGTCTAAAATATTGGCTATATGGCTTGGGTGACAGTGTAGGTAACTTATGAAATAGGTTCATTTGCCTATCTTAAAGTAAAAGCCTAGGCAACCTAGGGTAAAAACTACGTGACATAAGGTACAAAAAGTGCAATTAGCCTCCTAGGATAAGGCGAAATAGCTAGGTAGTCTAAAATAAAGGCTAGGTGGCTTGGGTGTTAGGGTAGGTAACGTATGAAATAAGTTCATTTGCCTATCTTAAAGTAAAAAGCCTAGGCAACCTAGGGTAAAAACTACGTGACCTAAGGTACAAAAAGTGCAATTAGCCTCCTAGGATAACGTGAAATAGCTAGGTAGTCTAAAATAAAGGCTAGGTGGCTTGGGTGTTAGTGTAGGTAACCTATGAAATAGGTTCATTTGCCTATCTTAAAGCAAAAAGCCTAAGCAACCTAGGGTAAAAACTACGTGACCTAAGGTACAAAAAGTGCAATTAGCCTTTTGGCCTAAGGTTTTGTGCAAACATAAAGCATGGGTAGAAATTTCTAGTGTATATGGAGGGCATGTTACAAAGTGAAACTTTTCGTTCACCAAGGGCATGGTGTTTTGAAAAGTAGAATGTTTGTTCTAGTGGAACATTTTGTTTTTTTGTTCTCTTTTTCATTTTAGGCTTAGAGTATAGCAAACAATTGAAAAAATATTCTACTAATGATTTATGTTGGTTAACACCCTGCAAGGCATTCTTATAATAAGTTGTTATTGGGCAAACTTAACCTAGAGCGAGTAGATCTAGACAATATCCTGGTAACCTTTTTGTTATTTGTGGTAGGTAATAGTTATTTACCACTCCCTACTTTTCTAGATAGATTAGATTTGATGGTTTTAGGTCACGAGGAAGTGATAATATCTTGTTATTTCACTTACAGTTAACTTTTAAAAAACTAGCATGGAGGCAAGAAAGTAAAAAAGGATGTGGTTTGGGGCTATGGGTGGAGATCTCTAAGGGGGGATTCCCCTATCTCATTATTTAATATGGTTTTGGAGGAGAAGTTGAAGAAGAAGACACATGAGTTTTTGGAAGAGGTTGTAATGAGAGAAACCTCTTGATGTATGTGTGGATTTTGGAATAGAAAATTGGAGTGATTATGTGGAAATCATTTTGTGGTGTTTCTTTTTGTTTTTCTTCACGAAGTCTAGTAGAAGACAATTTTGTTGCTTTCTATAAATAGAGTTGTCGGAGGGTAATCTACCCATTGTTGGGCTAGAACCAAGGCTACAACAAGGTAAATGACCTTTTGTAGTGATGGCAACACTTTGTAGCTTTACAAGGCAACATGTAATAGTTGACAAGGGGTAAATAGAATGGCGATAATAATGGCAGTGCTTACCATAATTGTTTTTCCATCAGTCATGCCTTTGGAGAAAAAGGTATATCACTACAGCTATATCAATCATTTGTAAAATTCCAATTCTCCGCCTTATGCTCTAATGTGAGGTTGCATCCAATCACATATGAAGTTTTGTTGGAATTCAACTTTTTAGGGTAGTCATTAAAGCTAAATCATTTGTGAGATCATTCTCACTCATGCGACATCACAAAAATGATAAAAAAAACACTGAACCTAATACAAAAATCCTCAATTGGTCAGCAAGCTGTGACTTGTGAGCAATTCACAGACTTACAGGATTGTACATTGAAGTTATCCTTAGAGTGGTCCTTAGTTTGGACCTAAATTTCATTGTCAATTTTCACTTTCATCCACAATCGTTAGGTATTCTGAAATTGAGTAAATTGTAATGAAAATCAATACAAAATATTCAAATAGCGTACTTAATAACATTTATTGCACAGGATCTGAAAACTCTTAAGAGTAGTTAGTGCCAGCAGTGATAAACTTAGAATTCTATCAATTTTAATTTTTCACAGTAAAAAGAGTTTAACTTACTCTTTGTAGTGTACTTTGTCACAACAAACTTGTTCTTACATCCTCAGTTTCCAGACCAAACTTTCAGTTTCGAAACCAAATTGAGGGTTCTGATTCTCAATGTAGTTGTCTTTGTGAATAGCTTTATTTGTGTTAGGCAAAACCCATGAGTGAAAACAATAATATGAAAATTTTGAATCCCACATAGGCGATGATGGGTCAGATGGACTCAACAGTCAATCATCATCAATTGGAAACATGGGTTTTTGTTTTTCAATTTTGTCAAGTACGGGGACTGGCAATCTTTCACAACATTAATCAGCCAAATTTGGCTAAATGTTTGATAAGAAAGTGTAGTTCACTTTGTAAGCGGGGGCCTTCATGAGTTTAACATCTAAATGTGATCACCTTAGTTTTTTTCTCTCATAAAAGCATTTCCAGGGTTGCCATGAGAAACAACTTGTTATCATTAAATATAGCATCAGATTTTAACATAACTGCCTGCCCCTCCCATAAACATTATATTTTACATTATATTTTCTTTAATTAGCAATAAAATGGACACATAACCAATCATGGTGGGTGGCCAATGAGCAATAGTAAACTTGTTGTTTGATAACTGTGTCTGGTCACTTAAAAAACATAGATTTATTATCCCAGCTCCTTTAGAAAACCCATGCCATCCAACAACATTTTTGTGGGAATTTTTCTTCATGCTACTATAGCAGACTGTTCATTGAAAAAAATGGTGTTGGCAACCTTTTCAGCAGTGGATGAAGATGCCCTAAAGTGCCAACCTTCTATTTTTTTTCCTCATAATGTGACGACTTGGGCCCCTTATTTCCCAAAAAATACCTTTTGCACCTTTAGCAGCTTCCTTTATTTCTCACCAGGGTAACAAAACAAAAAACACTGATCAGAAGCCCAGTTACATGAAAAGACATTGACGTGTGATCTGGACAAGAATTCTAAGAAGTTCTTAGTTGAAGTTGCGTCCTTGTCTAGGACTCCCCAAGTAGTGCCGAATTGAGATCACAGTGACTAGGTATGTACACCATGATGATTCCAGCAGATTCTGGGAGTCTTAATACGTGACAGGTCATGGAAAAAACACAAGTTACACAAGTAGTACTACAATAGACAACCGATGACTTGATGTGCAATACCATGTGGACCAGTGTTTTTAATTTTTCATTTTGGTGATGTAGCATAAGTGCTAATGATCCCACAAATGACTTAGATTTAATGGCGACAAGTTTTGAGAAAACTGCCCACACAGTAGAAAACTAGCAGAAAAACTCCCTAAACAGTAGAAATCTGGCAAAACTTCATATGTGATTGGATGTAACCTGACACCCTAAACTTCATGTCAGAGCATAAGTGGCGAATTGGAGCTGTACAGTCCTCTGCGTGTCTTGCAGGGGGCCCTTCCTCTGGTAATGCCCTGGACCTAGGGCCTTACTTACCTCAAAGTAGAGCCAATTGCTTTTGTCGTGTTCTTCAAGCCCTATATAAGTTATTGTGAATCTGGTAGTGCCAAGCGTCAAGTTTCTGAGGAGGGAAGACTAAAGAAAGAAGACATCTGGGACCTGGGTTAACTGTTGGGGCTACTCTGAAGTTCAGACTTGTTTGGATCTCTTTGTCGTAGGTACATGTCTCTCTCTTCTTTTTTCTCTAGATAGAGCTTCTTGGATACAGTGCCAGAAAAGCTAGACTTCTTGTTGCAATGGATATTTGAGCCTATATAAGAGCTAGTAAACTTGTTGCAAGAAATTTGGTAGTTACCTAGACTTATTTTTTGTTGCAAGAGAATAATATTTGTCTAATTTTGTCATTTGGGGGAATTAAAGGGTTAAATTTGATAACAAAAGCTTTCAAGGAGTAAATTGCTTTGAGAGATCATCTTTCCACTCTTGGGACTGAGGGTACTGTCTGTCTGTCTGTCTGTTTGTTTTTCTTTTATTTTTGGAGTTCAGAAGAAGAGGCTGAAGATGAAGGGCTTTAGAGCAGCAGCAGCACTGGACCTTTTCATAGTTTTGGTTGCTACTGTGGCAAGTCTGGTCCAAGTTTCTGTGAGTCAGGAATGTGGGAGTCAAGCAGGGGGTGCTTCGTGCGCTGACAATCTTTGCTGTAGTCAGTATGGTTACTGTGGAACCGGCACCGATTATTGTGGGACCGGTTGCCAAAGCAATTGTCTATGTGGGAGCCAAGGAGGGGGAGCTGTGTGTGCCGACGGTCTTTGTTGTAGTCAGTATGGCTACTGTGGAACTGACAGCACTTATTGTGGCACTGGTTGTCAAAGCCAGTGTGGAGGAAGTCCAAGTCCTACTCCCACGGGTTCTGGCGGAGTGGGTGGCATCCTCACCAATTCCTTGTTCGATTCGTTCTTTCCCAATCGGAACTCCTTCTACACCTATGCTGCGTTCATCTCCGCTGCCAACAGTTTCCCTTCTTTTGGAACCACGGGAAGCTCAACTCAACAGGCACAAGAAGTTGCTGCGTTTTGTGCTCACGTAACGGAAGAGACAGGGGGTATGTTGTTCAACAAAGTACTAGCACAGGTCTCCACGTGTTTGTAATTTTCATCTGCAGATTTGTTGTGTACACGCATGTCGATCTGCGGCGGCGGCTATGAACTTTCCAGAATTATAGCAATCCATAGCTGAAAGGAATTCCTAGACGCACCCGTTCTTATGCATTCCGAGTTGCTGCTGACTGAACTCTTTTTTTGTTTTGATCTGTGACGATGATCGGAGAACTTTAATGCATGCAGGTCTGGTTTACATCAACGAAATCGATCAGAGCCAGTATTGCGACACAACTGATACACAATATCCGTGTGCTGCGGGACAAGAGTACTATGGGCGTGGACCCCTTCAACTCACATGGTAAGAAGCTCCTCATCATCACCTCTTGTAAGTAGCTGGACTCGACGGATCAGGAAATTAGAAGCAGAATTGAAAGAATCTTTGAGACTCGACTCTTTCCTAGAATCAGAGTAAAAGCTTGAAAACTGTCAACTTTAGCCGATCGAGAGCCTGAAAGAATGACCACAATTCTTGAACAACTCGCGCACGTGTAGCTCTCATCTTGCTTGCTTGCTCTAGAACTTGCATTCTTCAGGGATACCACAAGGAGTTTTCGTGCAACTCCTTATGTGCAATGTGGGAAAGCTCTCAGTTATCCTTGTTAGAAATCTCTCTTAGAACCAATGTCAAAGGGAAAAATTGTTTCCCTCATTAGGTAACTTCCAACCAGGGAAAAAATTCCGACTTCCCCTGTGACATTGGTTCACAGTACCCTTCTAAATAGCGTAACTGAACTTTTCCTGTGAGGCTAGCTCTTCCCTGGGAAGGAACGTTGCCAAACTCCCTGTGTTGCACAATTGAACCCTATTACATAATTACGTTAATAGTCTATTCTTGTAGGTAAAGTTAGAGAATTTGCAAGCCCACAAGGGAAGGAATCGTCCAAGAGCTCCTTGGGTATCTAGTTTTGTGCTTTGATGTTGAATATATTCATGTTCTTACTACAGGAACTACAACTACGGCGCGGCGAGTGGCCCGGTGGGCTACAACATCCTTGCGGATCCTGACGAGGTTGCCAATAATGCAGTTATATCATTCGAGACAGCTCTGTGGTTTTGGACAACACCTTCCCCGCCGAAACCTTCCTGTCACGACGTGATGGTAGGGAATTGGAGTCCTAGCAGCGAGGACATTGCAGATGGAAGAGAACCAGGGTTTGGCGAAACTATCAACATCATCAACGGCGGGATTGAGTGCGGCCAGTCCAGTTCCTCAGCTAACAACCGCATCGCGTATTACGAGAACTTCTGCTCGCAGTTGGGTGTGAGTCCGGGCTCAAACCTCGATTGCGCCTCGGCGCAGCCCTATTGAGGTTCATTCACACTTGGTGTTAGGGACTCTAAGGTTGAGTCCCTCAAAACCCTAAACCCTAGGGACTCTAAGTTTGAGTTCCCTAACACCATGCTAGCCATACCATGAAAATTTTATGTTAAGCTAACATTCACTCAACATTAAGCTATGGCCCATTTAACATCGGGTGCAGACTAGGATGCCACCTAGATTTTCATTTAACACTGACTTAACATCAAGTGCGAATGCACCATTAGATTATATTTTTCTCTCAATTTCAGTGTGTGTGTGTGTGTTTTTTTCCTGGCTAGGTTTACCCAGTTGGCTAAATTTGTTTTCAAAAATTATGAGTACTTTTTTTGGTTTTGTAGTAGCCAGATTTCGATAAATATTTTGGAATTTTTTGCCAGATTTCTCTATCAACTTTTAGCATTGTAGCCAAATTTTATGTTTGGCTAAATCACAAAATTGAAAATAAAAACCCTGACTATGATGGGGTCTTAATCCTTAACATTTAGACATTAAGACCCACTGGTGGCAAATAATTATGTCATTTTCTTGACCACATTATATACATAATTTTCTAATGATCATCATACATGTGACCAAAATCTTTGTTGAACATGAATTTTTAAATGAATTGTTGAATCTGCCACCCCAGACTTTAGTGTCATAGAATGATCTCACCCTTGCCCATTGTGTTGGGTCCATCACCAAGCTCAACCTAGTGGGTTCACTTGACACCTTGCCAAAAATGATGGGCAGAGGCTTGACCATCCCATAATATGAAATGCATTCCTACACAAAGGCAGATCACTAAATGCCTTAAGACCACTTGACTTCTACTGAACGAAGTAGACGCAATAATAAAATAATGGACACCAAAGAGACAACACATGGATGCAATGTTTCTTTTACCAACAGATTTTAGCCAAATTCCCACCTCTAAACATGTTTGGCTACCTGTAAGCTTTTTTGAATGGTTGAAAAATTAAAGAACTTTGTCAAATATCTCTTTGTGAAAAGGTCCCATTCACAATAAACCCCATGAAAACTCCACATGTTATCATTGTGTGACCACTTGTTAATATGGATGCACTAGATGGCTCCTCCCAAGATTAGGGTTAAGGCATGTTTAACCTTGCTTAGGAAGGAGGAGCATTTTTTGTTTTTGTTGATCTCCACCATTATTTTTGCCACTTCCATGACCTTGCCTAAACCGAAGGAACGTGTACTTCCTACAATATTAATGTTTGATCCATCATAACTATTCTATAAAATTTGACACATTGTCATTCGTTGCCATATGATGTGATCAATTATCAAAAAACTCAACAATAGTAGGGGTTTATTGAATCAATGATTTCATGTTGTTGTTTGGGAGTTGGCAGCATATTATGTTATAGTAGTACATACTACAACGTGTAAAATTTCTAAGACCTTGAGGCGTGGTCCTTGGCTTTGGTGTTGGAGGTAGCTTGAAAGTTACACAATGCATTCTCTTTTATAATTTTATTATCTACATAGTCTATAATCTACAACCCTACCAATCAAATATGAATGTTGAACTTGTTTAATGTTGTGCTACAAGTTGCATTGCCATGACTTGTTACAAGTTGCAACTAAATTTAGTGACCATTGATAATTAACTAGTCTTTTCAAGGTTCATTGATGATTGATGTTGTGCAAGGCTCGCCACTCAAGCCTTGCAATGTGGCTTTAAAGAAGGAAGGATTTAAAAATATATATATCCTTGTTGATAGTCAATTAGTAGTGAGCACCTTGAATACCGACGATCAATAATGCATGCGATTGCCAACATGATGCAACCATGCAATCATGGAATCAATGTATTTGTATGACTTATTGTCACTTGTTTCAAGGAATTCTAATTAATCCTAATCTTAGAGAGCCTACATCATGTTGCACAAGCTTGTTATTTGATGTGATTTGGATTGGATTTTGTGGCATCAAACAAATAGCCACCATTGGTGCATCCATATCAATGTGTCAATTATCTCAATTTTTAGGTCTTTCAAATTTGAATTTGCAAGCTTTTATGTTTCATTGGAAGTTGTCACTATGAAAAAACCATGTTTGCAAAGACCACATTGCCATGCAATTAATTAGTTCAAAACAACTAATGTGCAATTACATTATAATTATTTCATGAAAACATGAAAAAAAATTAAAAAAAAATGCCACGTTAAAAATTCATGGAGTTTTAGTGTAGGTGCATAATTGTGCAACATGGTGACCTATCCAAATATATGTATGCACCATATATACAAAGGTAGTCCTAACGCACTCGCAACTCTTTGAAAGACTCAAAAGTGAGTCCAAGTACAAAACAGCGGAAGGTGCAGGAGTCGGGGCACGTTCCCTAGCTCCCAACACTTTGAAGGGTAGAGGGGTGTGTTGGAGTTCCGGGATGGGACTAGGAAGAGTTGACAAGCTTTACTCACTCACACGGGCCTACACACAACCCACACAAAGTGGTTAGTGCATAGTTAGAGCACGTTTGGTGCTAGGACGAGCCACGGGCAACACGGACACATAAAACTCACCACGGCCCGGACTTGGGGGAAGCCACCACCTTCCCCCATATAGTATACTCTGCACCTCTCCATGCGCACTCCCCTCAAAGAACTCAAGACCGAGGGGGGGGACATCACGGGTCAGGAGGACCTGGCCCACTATGTCCGGTCCTTCTACGAACGACTGTACACCTCAGAGGCGGATGCCCCCGGCACGTTGGAAGCCAGAGAGGAATGCTGGGAGAGCACCCCGTCCCGAGTCTCCAACTCGGACAACGACGAGCTAACGAAGAACCTGACTTTGAAAGAAATCAAAGAGGCCATCGCCGCCATGCCCAAAGGAAAAGCGCCCGGGAACGATGGCATCCCGACAGAATTTTTCCAGGATTTAGTCGAAGAAATCTCCCCGACACTACTTCAGGCCTTCTCAGCGATGCTCAGAAGAGGGGAGACGTCTGAATGGACCAACAAGGGTCCCATCACTTTGATCCCCAAATCAGGCGACCACACCAAGATTGGGAACTGGCGACCGATAACACTCTTGGGGAGCCTATACAAAATTCTGGCCAAAATCCTGGCCAGAAGGCTACAAGACCTCCTCCCAAATGTTATCAAGCCTAGCCAGACCGGTTTCGTTGAGGGCCGAAGCATCCTCGACAACACCTTTCTAGCTCAAGAAGCCCAAGAATGGGCCAAAGAGAGCAACCAGGACCTAGTCCTCTTACTTCTCGATTTCGAAAAAGCCTTCAACAGAATCGAGTGGAGCTTCCTTTTTAAAGCTTTAGAAAAACTCGGTTTCGGCCCGAAATGGATCAAGTGGGTGAACTCCTTATACACCTCGGTCTCGTCCTCCATCAAATTGAACGGCATAGAAGGGAGCGCCTTCCCCTTGGCCAGGTCGGTAAGACAGGGCTACCCTCTCTCGCCGTACCTATTCATCCTAGCAACGGACGTCCTAGGGCATATGCTGGACGACCCGCGCTTCGGTGTTGAAGGCCTGACCCTCCCGAGAGGCAGGAAGGTCAGGGATCAGACTTTCGCCAATGACACGGCGCTCTATCTACAAGGCACGCGAGAGAACATGGAAAGAACCCAGAGAGTTCTGGACACATTTTGCAAGGCCTCCGGAGCAAGAGTCAACTGGAATAAAACAGCCGCGATTTGGGCCAGCAAGGGTGAAAAAAGTTGGGAATGGGGCCAGGAGGTGGGCCCCCAATGGGTCTCGGAAGGCAAAGGGGTGAGGTACCTCGGGATCCTAGTCGGATCTCACCTCCCCCCTGATGCCAATTTCAGCAAAATGGTCACATCTCTCAAAGGCAAGCTAATCAACTGGAACACCTGCCGGCTCTCCCTTGCAGGGAGAATCCTTGTGGCCAATCAGGTTTTACTGGCCTCCATGTGGTACATGGCGGCGGCCTAGAACCCGAACCCGACCATGTGCAATCAGATTAGGGGAATCGTGAGAAACTTCATCTGGAGTGGAAAAGCTTCCAACGCCAGAGCAAAAGTCAAATGGGAGACTCTAACCCTCCCCACCACCCAAGGAGGATTGGGGATCATTGATCCAAAGGCCCAATCCGAAGCCCTCCTTGCAAAACTTCTCGTCAGGGGCCTGGCGCCAAGGGGCGAACCATGGAAAGATCTCTTGAGGCACAGGGCGAACCAAGTCAAGCTCCTGATTCATGGACTGGGACCCCCCACAAAAGATATTAACTGGCTCTTTGCAGCCACGAAGCTCAACAGACCCTCCACCTCCCTTTGGAAAAGCATTCTCCGAGCTTGGATGAGCGTGAGACCGGGCCTCACCAAGTCGGAACCGACCAACTCAGCGGAGGCCCTCAAACAGCCCATCTTCGGGAACCCTCTCATCACGAATCAAGAAGGTAAACCCTTAGGTATCAACGGCAAGAGCGAAGGAAACGCGCTCGCAAACATCGGACACACAAGGGTCAGAGACCTCTGGGACTCAGAAGAGAAGAAGTGGAAGGGCCTCTCGGTATTGGGAGTAAGCTTCCATCCATCTAACAAAAAAAACAGAGACCTCATAATAGCCAGTATACCCTAGGACCCGACCACTTTCAACGACATCCCCTCGGCAGGAGAATGGATCGGGAAGAAGGAAACCGAGCAAACTGGCCCGCCAAAATGGGTTTATCAAGTCTTGGAAGCAACCCAAAGCATCGCCAACGTGTCAGAGTTCAGAAATATCTCACACACGGGCCGCATCCAAGCCACGAGCTCCCACGTCATCACCATCCCCCTGGAAGGGTACAAACCAGTAAGGGTACTTGCTCAGGATAGCCACCGCACGACCCTCAAGCTTGCCAAGGACATTCCCATCCCAGGTAAGAAACCTCCCCTATACTGGATCTTCGGATTCGGTTTTATTTCCGACCTCAATTGGGACCCAGGTGATTGGC
>Ga0209208_10000355_pt1 | contig 57381 bp, 57 predicted proteins | sample S1TSphfallax_3_FD_187694 | JGI IMG/M metagenome (GOLD analysis project Ga0209208, IMG submission 187694) | Host-associated microbial communities from peat moss isolated from Minnesota, USA - S1T2_Fd - Sphagnum fallax MG (SPAdes) (version 2) | ecosystem: Host-associated > Plants > Peat moss >... | reverse complement strand
TACGGGGGGGGAAGAAAAGCGTCGCGACGCGTAATTCTTTGGTGAAACAGGGGGGGCTGGGAAGTCTCTCTAACGAATTGAAATGACGGTTGAAGTGAATATACCGGCGCGGCTGGACCGGCTGCCGTTTAGCGGGTGGCACAGGAAGATTATTACCGCGCTGGGGACTTCGTGGCTGCTGGATGGCTTGCAGGTGACGCTATCGGGAAGCCTGGCGGGCATTCTGGAGAACAAGAAGACGCTGGGATTTTCGGATTCGGAAGTGGCGGCGGGAGGGACGGCGTATCTGGCGGGCGCGGTGGCGGGGGCTTTGCTGTTTGGCTATCTGACGGACCGATTGGGAAGGCGAAAGCTTTTTCTGGTGACGCTGGCGGTTTATTCGCTGGCGACGCTGGCCACGGCGTTTGCGTGGAACTTTGCGAGCTTTATGGCGTTCCGCTTTGTGACCGGGCTGGGGATTGGCGGCGAGTATGCGGCGATCAATTCGGCGGTGGATGAACTGATTCCGGGGAAGGTTCGCGGGACGGTGGACCTGGTGGTGAATGCGACGTTCTGGCTGGGCGCGGCGGCGGGGAGTTTGGCTTCGCTGGCGCTGCTGAACATGGGATCGATTCCGATTAACCGGGGATGGCGGATTGCTTTTGCGACGGCGGCGCTTTTGGGGATTGTGGTGCTGTTTTTGCGGCTGTCGGTGCCTGAGAGTCCGCGCTGGCTGATGCTGCGCGGGCGCGAGAAAGAGGCGGATGAGATTGTGAAAGGGATTGAAGAGAAGGTGGCGGCGACGGGGAAGGAGTTGCCGGAGCCGGAAGGCCAGCCGCTTCGCTTGAAGGTGAGAGACCACACGCCGCTGGGCGAGATTTTTCATTCGATGTGGGTGGATAACCGGTCGCGGTCGGCGCTGGCGCTGGTGCTGATGGTGGGGCAATCGTTCTTTTTCAACGCGGTGTTTTTCACTTACGGCCTGGTGATTGCGAAGTTTTACCACATACAGGCGAAGGCGCTGCCGATTCATTTGCTGCCGTTCGCGCTGGGGAGTTTTTTGGGGCCGATTGCGCTGGGGCATTTGTTTGACAGCGTTGGGCGCAAGAAGATGATTGCGGCGACTTATGGATTGGCGGGCGCACTTTTGATTGGAACGGTTTTTCCGTTTGCCACGGGGGCGCTGTCGGCGGTGAAGCTGGATATCTGTTTTACGGCGACGTTTTTTATTGCGTCGTCGGCGGCGAGCGCGGCTTATTTGACAGTGAGCGAGATTTTTCCGCTGGAGATTCGGGCGCTGGCGATTGCGGTTTTTTATGCGATTGGGACATTGATTGGCGGCGTGGGGGCTCCGTCCTTGTTTGGCGCATTGATTTCGACGGGGTCTCGGTGGAGCGTGGGCGGCGGGTATTTGCTGGGCGCGGCTTTGATGATTGGGGGCGCGGTTATGGAATGGTTTTACGGGGTGGAGGCGGCGGGGAAGTCTTTGGAATCGATTTCTCAGCCGTTGCAGAGCCAGAATGGCTAAGGCGATTGCGGTTGTTTCGACGGCTTGCCTGATTGCTCTGGTGGTTTATGTGTTTTGGCATGGGCCGCGGCGCGATTTGGATTCGGTGGCGGTGGTGAAACAAGTGCAGCGGCTGAATGAACTGGTGACGGTGCGGTATGGGATTGAGAAGGTGGTGGGATTGAAGGAAGATAAGTGGCCGGTTGGTTCGGAGTCGATTCTGCTGCTGGTGGAGGGGCGGGTTCTGGCGGGGGTGGATCTTTCGCAGTTGAAGGCCGGGGATGTTCGTTTTATCGGGCGGGATGACGTGCATGTACGTTTGCCGCCAGCGCAGATAGAGGATGCGTATCTGGATGAGAAATACACGAAGGTTTGGGACCGCAGCATCACTTGGTGGACGCCTTGGGTGACGGCGGATATTGATTTGGAGCATAAGGCGCGGATGCGGGCGCTGGAGGAGATCAAGGCGTCGGCGCTGGAGATGAATATTTTGGGGGATGCGCGGCGGAATGCGGAGATGGATATTCGGAGTCTGCTGGAGGCGTTTGGGATGAAGAATGTTGAGTTTTCGTATGATTGAGGGCGATGCAGCGCGAATCGGTTTGGGATTATCCGCGGCCTCCGCGATTGGAGATGAGTTCCAAGAGGGTGAGGGTGATGCTGGGCGGCGAGGTGATTGCGGAATCTTTGAGGGCGTACCGGGTGCTGGAGACGAGCCATCCTCCGACTTGGTACATTCCGCGGGCGGATGTGCGGATGGAGCTGTTGGAAGCCACGAGGAAGAGTTCGTTCTGTGAATGGAAGGGGCGGGCGAGTTACTGGACGGTGGGTGAGGCGCAGAATGCGGCTTGGTCTTATGAATCTCCGAATGCGAGTTTTGCGGCTATTCAGGGGCATGTGGCTTTTTATCCGAGCCGGTTTGAGTGCTATGTGGATGATGAGAGGGTGACGGCGCAGCCGGGGGATTTTTATGGAGGGTGGATCACCCAGGATATAGTGGGGCCGTTTAAGGGCGGCGCGGGGACATCCGGCTGGTGAGCGCGCTGGCTGAGTTCCGGCATTTGCATTTCAAGATTGGCGGGCGCACGATTCTGGAGGATATTTGCCTGGAGGTGGAGGAAGGCGAGACGGTGGTGCTGCTGGGGCGCAGCGGGTCTGGCAAGACGACGCTTCTGAAGACGGTGAACCGCCTTGTGGAGCCGACGGGCGGCGAGGTTTTATTTGAGGGCAAGCGGACTTCTGAATGGGATGCGATTCAACTGCGGCGGCGCATTGGGTATGTGATTCAGGATGCGGGGCTGTTTCCGCATCACACGGTGGAACAGAATGTGGGGCTGGTTCCGAGGCTTGCGGGTTGGGAGGCGGGACGCATCGATGGGCGGGTGCGCGAGCTATTGAAGATGGTGGCGCTGACGCCGGAGATTTATGCGAAGCGCTATCCGAGGGAGCTATCGGGCGGAGAGAAACAGCGAGTGGGGATTGCGAGGGCGCTGGCGGCTGATCCGGCATTGCTGTTGCTGGATGAGCCGTTTGCGGCTTTGGATCCGGTGACACGGTTTGAGATGCAGCAGGAATTTTTGCGGCTGCGCGATTCGCTGAAGAAGACGGCGCTGTTTGTGACGCATGACATTCGGGAGGCGCTGTTGCTGGGGTCGAGGATTGCGCTGCTGAAGGATGGGCGGCTGGAGGTTGTGGCGAAGGCGTGCGAGTTTGAAGCGGCGTCGACGCCGGAGGCGCGGGCGTTTCTGGGGACGCTGGAGCACCGGTGAGGGCAGCGAGACGAGGGGACAGACAGCTATGTCCACGGAGTTGGATGGCGGACTTGCGCAGGATTTCTGTCGGGGACACAGTTGTCTGTCCCCTCGTTTCGCCCCGGTCTGGCGAGAGGATTGTATGTTGAGTGAAATTCTGTCTGCGCTGGTGGAGCATCTGTGGCTGGTGGGTGTCTCAGTAACCGCGGCGATTGCGATTTCTGCGCCGGTGGCGGTGATGCTGACCAGCCGGGCGCATTTGCGGAGGTGGACGCTGGGCGTGGTGAACGTGATTCAAACGATTCCGAGCCTGGCGCTTTTTGGCTTTCTGATTCCGATTCCGTTTATTGGAGGAGTGGGCAAGCGCACTACTATCATTGCGCTGACTTTGTATGCGCTGCTGCCTATTCTTCGCAATGCGGTGGTGGGGATTATGGGTGTGGATGCGGGAGTCAGGGAGTCGGCCGTGGCGATGGGGATGAGTCGGCGGCAGATACTATGGCGGGTGGAGTTACCTCTGGCTTTTCCCACTATTCTGGCTGGAGTCAGGATTGCGACTGTGGCGACTATTGGCACGGCCACCATTGCGGCGGCGATTGGAGGCGGCGGCTTGGGGACGTTTGTTTTTCGGGGGATCGCGATGGCGGACTCCAGCGTGATTCTGGCCGGGGCCATACCGGCGGCTGTTATGGCGATTGCAGCGGATGAGGTGCTGGGATGGGTCGAGCGGCGTATCTCCTTTTGGCTGTAACTCTGCTGGCTGGGTGCTCTTCGAAGCCGCACGTGATTGTGGGATCTAAGAACTTTACCGAGCAGGTTGTGCTGGCCGAGATTATTGCGCAGCAGATTGAGAAGAAGGCTGGAGTTGCGGTGGAGCGGAAGATTGATTTGGGAGGAACGCTGCTGGCGCAGGAGGCGCTGAAGAGCGGAGCGATTGATCTTTATCCGGAATACACGGGCACGGCGCTGACGGCGATTTTGAAGATGCCGATTAACAAGGATCCCAAGGCGGTGCTGGCGGAGGTTCGGCAAGGATACGCGCGGTGGCACCTGAGTTGGCTTGATCCGCTGGGTTTTAATAACACGTTCGCGATGGTGGTGCGGAGAGCCGAGGCGCGGCAGCAGCAGCTTACTAACTTGACGGAGGCGGCGCATCGGGCGCAGCCTTGGAAGCTGGGCGTGGGCTATGAGTTTGTGGAGAGGCCGGACGGGCTGCAGGGTTTGCAGAAGGCTTATGGCTTGCGACTTAGCGGGGCTCCGGTGACTATGGATCTGGGGCTGCTTTACACGGCGCTGCAGAACGGAACTATCGAGATGGGCGCGGGCAGCGCGACGGATGGGCGACTGGCGGATTCCGCGTTTACGGTGCTAGCGGATGACAGGCATTATTTTCCTCCTTATGAGTGCGCAATTGTGGCGCGAGACCAGACGCTGGCGGAATTTCCACAGATAAAAGCGGCACTGGGAGAGTTGGCAGGCCGCATTTCCGACAGCAGGATGCGTCAATTGAATGCCGCAGTGGACCGGGAGCACCGGCCGGCTTCGGATGTGGCGCGAGAGTTTTTGGAGAGCGGCGAGAAACCATAGAGAGAATGCCGAAATCATTTGACGCGATTGTGATTGGAACCGGGCAATCCGGACCTTCGCTGGCCGTGAGGCTGGCGAAGGAAGGGCGGAAGGTGGCGGTGATTGAACGCGGACGGTTTGGAGGAACTTGCGTCAACACAGGCTGCATTCCGACCAAGACGATGGTTGCCAGCGCGCGGGCGGCTTATGTGGCGCGCAGAGCCGGGGATTTCGGCGTCGGGATTTCGGGCGATATTCGAGTTGACATGAAGCGCGTGAGGGCGCGCAAGGACGAGATATCGGGCGCTTCGCGGACGGGCGTGAAGAAGATGCTGGAGAGCGCCGAGAATTGCACGATTTACCGGAGGCAGGGGCGGTTTGTCTCCGATCATGAGGTGGAAGCGGGCGGCGAGAGGCTCACGGCTCCGCAGATTTTCATCAATGTGGGCGGCAGGGCGATGATTCCGAGCATACCGGGACTGAGCAGCGTTCCTTATATGACGAATTCTCATATTTTGGAAATAGATTTTGTGCCGCGCAGTCTCATCGTAATTGGGGGGAGTTATATTGGCCTGGAGTTTGGGCAGATGTTTCGGAGATTTGGCAGCGAAGTGACCGTAATTCAGCGAGGGCCGAAGCTTTTTGGCAGAGAAGATGATGATGTTTCGGACGGGATACGAGATATTTTGATGAACGAGGGCATCCGCGTGGAGCTGAATTCGGAGGTGAGCGAGATCAAGAAGCTGGGGCCGGACGATGTGGCGGTGCATACGACATCAGGACCTTTTCGCGGGAGCCATTTGCTGATTGCCGTGGGACGCGAGCCTAACACGGATGACTTGGGCCTGGAGAACACCGGGATCAAGAAGGATGCGCGCGGGTTTATTGAGGTGGATGACGAGTTACAAACGAGTGTTCCCGGAGTTTGGGCGATTGGCGATTGCAATGGGCGCGGCGCTTTTACTCACACTTCCTACAACGATTACGAAATTGTTGCGGGTAACCTGCTTGACAACGAGAACCGGCGAGTTACAGACCGGATAACAGCGTATAACGTTTACATTGATCCGCCGCTGGGAAGAGTGGGAATGTCGGAGATGGAAGTGCGGAAGTCGGGGCGCAAGGCGCTGATGGGGAAGCGCGAGATGAGCCGGGTGGGGCGCGCGGTGGAAAAGGGCGAAACGCAGGGCTTTATGAAAGTATTGGTGGACGCGGAGACGAAGCAGATTCTGGGCGCGGCGATTCTGGGGACGGGCGGCGATGAAGCGATTCATTGCATTCTGGATATCATGTACGCGAAGGCGCCTTACACGGTGCTTCAGCGCGCCGTGCATATTCACCCCACAGTTTCTGAACTGATTCCCACCATGCTGGGAGACTTACAGCCGCTATGAGCACTTATTCGGCCCCGATTCGCCTTGATCTGCTGACTCGCTTGGATGGGGGCCGCGAGGAGACGGACCGGCTTTTCGGAATTTTGCAGCCCAGCGTGCTTTATGAGAGGCCGATTGCGGAACGGCACCGGATTGTTTTCTATGTGGGGCATCTGGAGGCGTTTGACTGGAACCTGCTGCGAGGGTATCTGGAGCTGGACCGGTTTCATCCGGAGTTTGACCGGCTGTTTGCGTTTGGAATAGATCCGGTGGATGGGAACTTGCCGAGCGACCAGCCGAGTGATTGGCCTAGCTTGACGGAGGTTTCGAGATACCGGAGGCGGATACGGCAGGAGCTAGATGCCGCGCTGGCGGACGCGGATGAGAGCGAGGAATTGGTTCAGTTGATGAATATTGCGATTGAGCACCGGCTGATGCATGCCGAGACGCTGGAGTATTTGTTTCATCAGCTTCCGTTTGAGTCTAAGATTGCGCCAGTTACTTATGAGTTAGCGGGATTGGTTGGGGTGGTTCCTCAGATGATTGAGGTGCCGGCGGGTTCGGTGACGCTGGGACTGCGACGAGATTGCGGGCAGTTTGGATGGGACAACGAGTTTGAAGCTCACATAGCAGATGTTCCGGGTTTCTCTATTGACAAGCATAAGGTGTCTAATGGCCAGTTTGCCGAGTTTGTGAGAGCGGGCGGTTATGCTTTGCGGGAGTTTTGGGCGAAGGCCGATTGGACGTGGAGGACGGAGGCGGGCATAACTCATCCGGCTTTCTGGATGCCGGCTAGTGAGGGGTTTCATTATCGCGGCATGTTCGAGGAGTTAGACCTTCCGCTGGACGCTCCGGTTTATGTTAGCCATGCGGAAGCGTGCGCTTATGCGCGGTGGGCCCAAAAGGATTTGCCGACGGAAGCGGAGTGGGTTCGGGCGGCTGAAGGGGCCGGGGTGCCCAAGGAGACTCGGCGGTTTTGGGATGCCACCGCAATTAGTTCGGCTCCCAGTGTTTTCGGCGTGGAGGATTTGTTTGGAAGCGCCTGGGAGTGGACTTCGAGCACATTTGCGCCATATCCGGGATTTGAGCCGCATCCGCATTATCCGGGCTATTCGGCGAACTTTTTTGACGGACAGCATTTTGTGATGAAGGGCGGGAGCGTTCGCACGGCCGGTTGCATGCTGCGGCCGAGTTTTCGGAACTGGTTTCAGGGTCATTATCCATATGTCTATGCGGGGTTTCGATGTGTTAGTCACTGAGCGATTGCCGGCAGCCACCGCGCAGTTTGCAGCCGATGTGAGAGCCGGGCTTGAGCGCGCTGGCCAGAAGGAATTGCCGTCGAAGTATTTTTATGATGCGGTGGGATCGGCGCTGTTTGAAGCTATCAGTGTGATGCCGGAGTATGGGCTGACCCGGGCGGATGAGCGGGTGTTGCGTGAGCATGCTGGCGAGATTGCTCGAATGGCGCCGACTCCGCTTTCTGTGTGCGAGTTAGGGAGCGGAAGCGGCAAGAAGACCCGGTGGATACTGGAGGCTTTGTACCGGGGCCAGAATGTCTCTTATTATCCAATTGAGATTTCAGCGGCGGCGCTGGCTTCGTGCGAGCGGGAACTGTCGCTGGTGGATGGCATCAGCGTAGTTGGTGTTGAGCGCGAGTATCTGGATGGGCTTCGCGAGGTGGCTGCGAGACGCGAGGAAGGGGCGCACCTGCTTGTTCTGTTTCTGGGCAGCACGATTGGCAATTTTGATTCTGGGGCGGACCGGCGATTCTTGCAGAGTGTCCGGCAAACCTTGATTGCTGGAGATTGGCTTTTGCTGGGCGCGGACCTGGTGAAGCCGCTGAACCAGTTATTGGCGGCTTATGACGATCCGGCGGGAGTTACCGCGGCGTTTAACCTGAATCTGCTGGCGCGCATCAACAGGGAACTGGATGCGGACTTTCACCTGCGGCAGTTTGAGCACGTGGCGCGCTTCAACGAGAGAACCAACAGCATTGAGATGCATTTGCTTTCCAAGAAGGCACAGACGGTGACTATTGGGCGCGCAGAGTTTATGGCCCAGTTTCGCGAGGGCGAGAGCATTTGGACGGAGAGCAGCCATAAGTACTCACTGGCGGAACTGAAGACGCTGGCGATAGCTTCCGGTTTTGATTGCCAAGAGCAATGGATAGACCAGGAGTGGCAGTTTGCCGAGAGTTTGTTTATTGCTCGTTGAGGGGTAACAAGCGATGCGAGATTTTGAGGTATATGCGGGAGCGGCGCTGATAGGAACCTTGGCGGGCATGCGGAGCATGGCTGCGCCGGCGGTGATTGGCCAGATGTCGAGAAAGGGCGCTCTGGATGATGTCACAGGCGTGCTGACGGTGATGAAGGGCAGCGGGTTTGCTACCGTTTCGAGCATTTTTGCGGCAGGCGAGTTTATTGCAGACAAGCTGCCGATGGTTCCTAACCGGACGGACGCGGGGCCTTTGCTGGCGCGAGCGCTGGCGGGCGGTTTGAGCGGGGCGGTGGTTTGTTCAGCCAAGAGAAGGTCTGTGCTGGCGGGCGTGATTATCGGCGCGGCTGCGGCGGTGGGCGCGGCTTATGGGGCGTATGAGCTGCGCAAGCGAATTGGCAAACGCTTTCATTTGCCGGATATGGCGGTTGCGGTGGCGGAGGACGCGATTGTGGGGGCTTTGGGCGTGGCTTTGGCATCGAGATTGAGCGGGGAACGGGCGTGAAGGATGAGGCGGTGCATGAGCGGCTGATTCATGCTCTGCGCGGGGATGAATCCCATATTGAGTTTGAGGCAGCTATTGACGGCGTGACAGCAGAGTTAGCAGGGAGGAAACTTCCTGGGGCTCCGCACACTATATGGCAGTTAGTGGAACACATGCGCATTGCTTTGCATGACCTGGTTGAGTTTTCACGCGATCCGAAGCACGAATCTCCTAAGTGGCCGGAGGGTTATTGGCCGCAGATGGAAGCTCCGAAGGATGAGCATGAGTGGGAAAAGAGCGTTGCGGCTTTTCAGAAGCATGCACGGGAGATGGAAGACTTGATCACGGGCGAGAGTGTTTTGCGAGAGGCGCTTGTGGCTGGTTCGCATAACTCCTATCACCTGGGGCAGTTAGTGTTTCTTAAGAGGTGTCTCTTAGCGACTTGATGTCGCGCATAGGCGGCTGGCCGAAGAAGCGGCTGTATTCGCGGCTGAACTGGCTGACGCTCTCATAGCCGACCTCGAAGGCGGCAGTGGTGGCATCGAGGCCGTCCATCAGCATGCGCTGGCGCGCGGTTTGGAGCCTGATTTGTTTCTGATACTGGAGCGGGCTCATGGACGTGAGGGCGCGGAACTGGTGATGAAGCGTGGAGACTCCCATTCTGGAGGTGGATGCTAGATCTTCCATATGCAGAGGCTTGGCGTAATTGGCGCGCAGCCATGCTATGGCTCTGGCGGTCCGCTGAGTTAGGTCGCCATTGGTGGCGATGGCGCGCAGGCGTTCGGCTTGGGGTGTGCGGAGGATGCGGTAGAGGATTTCGCGCTGGATGAGGTGACTTAGGAACGGTATGTCTTCGGGCGTGGCGAGAAGTTCCAGCAGGCGAATGCAAGCATTGAGCAAGCCGACGGTTGTTTGGCCGACGGCTAGGCCCTGGCGATGAGAGAGAGGCTTTGATTCGGGGACATCGTCACGACTGAGGACTTCGCGAACGGCGGGCAGATCGAGAGTGAGAAACAGGGAGAGCAAGGGCGTCTTCTCTGACGCCTGGATGATCTGGCTTTGGGCGGGCACGTCAATGGATGACAGGAGAAAGGATGAGCCGTCGCAGATATATTCTGTGTCGCCCAGGATGATGCGTTTGCGGCCCTGGACAAAGACGCTGAGACCTGGCTCATAGGAAGCGCGGTAACACGGGGTTGGGCTAGTGCGGTAGTAGAGCGAGAGGCCGGGGATGGCGGTGTGGTGCTCCCCTGCCCCGCCCGTTATCTTCACGATTTGCTGGGCCAATTGTTCGCGCAGCTTCGCTAATTCGGGATTGGCTGGCTTCTTCATGTTCTCAGTATGCACGAAAGCGCGCGACTGGACAGGATTAGGCAAAGAATTGGCAGGATTGGGAAAGCGAGGAAACGCGGCGGCGGATAGGCTTAAAATCATGAATATTTCATTTGAGAATCAAGTGGCGCTGGTTACCGGCGCGGCGTCCGGGCTGGGGCTGGCGACGGCGCAGGCGTTTGCGGAAGCAGGCGCGGCGGTGGTGATGGCTGACTGGAATGAGAAGGCGGTGGAAGCGGCGGCGAAGGAGATTGCTGACAAGGGTTATAAGACATTGGCGGTGCGCTGCGACGTGTCAGACGACGCGGAAGTGGAGGCAATGGTGAAGCAGACAGTGAGCACGTTTGGAAGGCTGGATGCAGCGTATAACAATGCCGGGGTGCAGAATGTGCTTGCCGAGACGGCTGAGTCGCCGCGCGATGACTATGACAGGGTCATGGGGATCAATCTAAGAGGCGTTTGGAGCTGCATGAAGTTTGAGCTGCAGCAGATGCGCGAGCAAGGGAGCGGCGCGATTGTAAATTGCTCTTCGCTGGGAGGGCTGCTGGGCGGCGCGCGGCGCGGGATTTATCATGCGGCGAAGCATGGGGTGCTGGGATTCACCAAGAGCGCGGCCCTTGAGTATGCGACGCGCGGCATTCGCGTGAATGCGATCTGCCCGGGCATGATTCAGACTCCGATGTCGGAGCAGATGATAGCTGCCGGGCAGGGCGAGGAGTTAGAGAGAATGATGAGGACCTATGTTCCGATGGGACGGCTGGGGCGGGCGGAGGAGATTGCCGATGCGGTGTTATGGCTGTGCAGTTCCAGGGCGAGTTATGTCACTGGACAATCGATATCGGTGGATGGCGGATTTGTCATGCGCTAGCCGGCGTGATGTTTTGGCAGTTTGGCAGAAATGACGGTGAGCGCTTCCGGAAGCGCGAGCGGGAGAGCGGTCCAGGTGGCGGCAGCGGCGAGAATGGACCAGATTGAGAAGGCGCGGAGCTTGGTGGCTTCGTCGAGAGTGAGCTTGAGGGCCATGGCTGAATCGGCAAGGAGCTTCAGGGCCAGAGCGATGGACATCCAAGGTGCGCGATTTTCAGGGCCCATGGCAGCGAGACAGGCAGTGACGGCATAACTGGCTAGACCGAGGAATGCGTCTGGTGTCTGCAGGATGGCGTAGGCCTGAGAGGAGCGGTGAACGCGGCGGCTGTTGAAGGCGCGCGATGGAGGCTGGGGCAGTTTTTTGATGATGCCTATTTGATAGAGGGCGACGGTTCCGAGGACGGCGCAGGAGAAGAACGCGAGTCCGATAATGCCGCGGCGGCGCTTCATGTCATTTTCAGCCTTTCTTTAAAGCAGTGAGCAGGACTCCGGCGGCAATCATGGCGGCGGAGGCGAAGAGCGCGCGGTGACTGAACACGCTTGTTGCTTCCCGATCAGCCATGCTTTGGAGGCTGAGGCCTTTGGCGCGGTCATCAAAAATGCCGTGCGCGGCGTAATCGCCTGGGAGAGGCTCGAACATGTTGTCGGGACGGTTAGAGGGGACGGCAACTGAGGTTTGCTGACCCTGGAATGCGTTGTCGGCTAGATACTTGTCGGCAAAGCCAGGGGCGAATTGATTGCCGTAAATGGCCATAACGGTGGGGAAGCCCACGTAGAATTCGCGGCGTTTATGAGTGGCGGCAAAGACGATGGCGCGGGCGGCGACCTCGGGCTGGAAGATGGGCGGCACGGGCTGCGGATGGCGCGGCAGACGCGTGCGGCACCAACTGAATTGCGGCGTGTTCATGGCGGGAAGCATGACTGCCGTGATATGGACGTCGCTTTTATCGTGAATCAGCTCAGAGCGAATGGAGTCAGTAAAGCCAACAATGGCGTGCTTGGCTCCGCAGTAAGGCGATTGCAGGGGAATGGAACGGTAAGCGAGGGCTGAGCCAACCTGGACGATGGTTCCGTGGTTGCGCGCGTGCATGCGCTTGAGCGCCGCCATGGTGCCATAGACTTGGCCGAGGTAAGTAACTTCAGTGGCTCGCTTGAATTCCTCTGGAGTTATCTGCAGGAACGGGGCGAAGATGGTGGTCATGGCGTCGTTCACCCAGATATCGATGGGCCCGAGTTCGCGCTCGGTTCGCTCAGCGGCGTCTTCCACTTGCTTGGCGTCGGCCACGTCGGTCTGCAATATGAGAGCTTTTCCGCCGAGTTCTTCGACCTCTCGCTTGGTGGCTTCCAGGCGATCCATGCCGCGGGCTATGAGGCCGATGGAGGCTCCCTGGCTGGCAAACTCCTTGACGACGGCCCGGCCCACGCCGGCGGTGGCGCCGGTGACCACCACGACTTTTCCTTTTAATGGTGTTTCCATAATTGGATCATGCGCGCGATAACTCCAAAGCGCTGTGTCTTTTGTCACGGTGGAGCAAAGTTGCGGTGTCGGACCCGGAGAAGGCGCGCAATGCGGCGCGGTCCGGTATGGTTACCAGGCGGCTGCCGTCCATCTTGATGAGGCCTGCTTTTTCGAGCTGGCTAAAGGCTCGAGACACAACCTCACGGGTGGAACCGAGACGGCTGGCTATCTCAGAGCGATTCATGGTGAGTTCCACCTGACAGGCGGACTGGCTGATGGAGCCGCGCTGCTGACACACAGTGAGCAAGTACTGAGCTACCCGCTGGTCGACTTGGCGCAGTGACAAGGTTTCAATTACTTCAGCGGAATGGCGGAGCTTCCATGCCAGCATTCTTGAGACGTTCCACAGCAGCTCAGGATAGCGTCGGCATAAGTCGAGCATGTTTCGCTTTCCTATGACAAGCACTTCCGAGAGGGTGTCGGCAATGACGGTGCTGTAGAATTTGCCGCCGTCGAAAACGGCAACGGCTGCGAGAACGGAGCCTGGACCCTCTGTGGAGAGTACCTGCTCTTTGCCATTGCGGCTGAGACGGATGGAACGGAAGCGGCCGCGGGCCACGACGTAGAGCGCAGAAGCTTCGTCGTGCTGCGAGTATAGAATCTCTCCGCGATTCATTCTTCGAGTTATAGAAGAATCAATGGTGCTGAGCAGAACGTTGTCAGGGACGCCGCCGAAGACATCGGTGGAGCGAAGCGCCGAGAGATGGATTATAGCTAGGTTGTTGTTTGTCACTGCTCTTATTTCGTAGACGCGGTAGAGCGTGGAGTGTGACAAAAAGCACGGCGGCGCTGCATGAAGGGCATGACAATCGTTTCAGAGGCGGCTTGGGAGAACATATCGAGAGTTTCGGGCTGATTGGCGATCTGGAGACGGTTGCGCTTATCAGCGAGAAGGGCAACTTGAGCTGGCTGTGCTGGCCGGATTTTGATTCCGAGGCTTGCTTTGCCAGCTTGATTGGGACTGAGGAAAACGGCATCTGGAGTTTGGGGCCCAAGTCAGGCGGAACTTCGTCGCGACGGTACTTGCCCGGGACGATGGTTTTGGAAACCACCCACGCGCAGAGGTTTGGCGCGCGAGTGACTGTCACCGATTTCATGCCCAGGCGCAATGGCCATTCGAGCGTGGTGCGCATTGTGCGGGGCATTCATGGAAGCGTCAAGATGCGCACGAGACTTGCGCCGCGCTTTGATTACGGCGTGGCGCATCCGCGGTTGGAGGAAGGCGGGGCGGGCTGCTGGAACTCGGTCAGCGGCCCGCACCGGCTGGTGCTGCGGAGCAACGTGGATCTCAAGAAAGTGATGAGCGATTTGCATGCGGAGTGGGTTGTGAGGGCGGGCGAGACTTACTACTTCGTTTTGCATTACATGTCTTCTTACAAAGGGAGCGATTCCCCGGCCGTTGACGCGTTTGAGGCGGAGAAGGAGACGGCGTGTTACTGGGCTAAGTGGAGTTCACGCAACACGTATCAAGGCGAGCACAAAGAAGCGGTGAGCCGATCGTTACTGACGCTGGCGTCATTGACATCAGCGGAGTCGGGCGGTTTTGTAGCGGCACCGACAACGTCGCTGCCGGAGAAAGTAGGAGGGACGCGGAACTGGGATTACCGCTTTTGCTGGCTGCGAGACACGACTTTCTGCCTGCTGGGCTTAACGCATTGCGGATACAAGGAGGAGGCGCGGGCATGGCTGAACTGGCTGAGCCGGGCTGTGCAGGGCAACCCCAAAGACTTGAAGATCATGTATGGCATCACGGGCAAGCGGGAGCATAGCGAATGGGCCGCTGAGTGGCTGGCAGGATACAAGAATTCGAAGCCGGTGCATATTGGGAACAAGGCTTCGGACCAACTGCAACTGGACACGTTCGGCGAGGTGTTGGATGCGCTTTACCGGGCGCGGTGCCATGGACTGTATCCACTGGATGACCGGAGCGGCGAGGCGCTGGAACTACGGCTGCTGGAGCATCTGGAAAAGGTGTGGGAGGAGCCGGACTCGGGATTGTGGGAGACGCGCGGCGAGCGGTGCCACTTTACGCAATCGAAAGTGATGGCGTGGGTGGCATTTGACCGCGGCGTTCGCATGATTACCAAGTTTGGGATGCGAGGCCCGCTGGAGCGCTGGCAGAAGCTTCGCGGCAAGATTCATGAACAAATTTGCAAGCGCGCATTCCACAGAGGAATGAACACGTTTACCCAGGCTTATGGCAAGAAGCATTTGGATGCCAGCTTGCTCTTGATGCCGCTGGTGGGGTTTCTACCCATCACGGACGCGAGGATTATGGGGACGGTGACGGCGGTTGAGAAACACCTGATGCGAGACGGGCTGCTGCTGCGGTATGACACGGAGAAGGTGAATGATGGATTGCCAGCAGGCGAAGGTGCGTTTATCGCCTGCAACTTCTGGCTGGTGGATGTGTATGTGCTGCAAGGGAGGCGCAAAGAGGCGCGGGAATTGTTTGAGAAGCTTTTGGGACTCAGCAATGATTTGCATTTGCTGTCGGAGGAGTACGACCAGAAGGAAGGGCTGATTGGGAATTTTCCGCAGGCTTTTTCGCATATCGGATTAATTGACGCGGCGCTGGCGCTGGAATCTGGAATGCCGGTGCGGCTGCAGGGATTGGACTGAATGGATAGCTATCCGGTTTTTGCTCCGCATTCCGAATATGCCAGAAGCATTGCGAGCTTGAGCTATGGGGTGCTGTGGACGGCGCTGGGCATCTTTCTTTTAGTCGCTGGGCTTGTGACTTATGCCACCTATAAGTTCAAGGCGCGACCAGAAGAGAAGACGCCGAAGCCGGTTTACGGAAACACCAAACTTGAGATTGCCTACACGCTTGGTTTTGTGTTGATCTTAGGGACGATCTCGGTTTTCTCGATACGCGCGATGGAGGCTTCGGACCCTCCGACTGCAAGAGAGGCGGACAACCTGCTGATTGTGGCGCACCAATGGTGGTGGGAGGTGCGGTATCCGGGTTTGGGAATTGTCACCGCGAATGAGATTCATATCCCGATTCATCAAGATGAGCAACTGGGATTCCGGTCGGCCGATGTGATTCATGATTTCTGGGTGCCGGAGCTGGGGCGAAAAATGGACATTATTCCGGGAATTGAGAATAAGAGCTGGATTGCCGCCGATAACGCCGGCACGTATTTCGGAGCATGCGCCGAGTATTGCGGCCAGGAGCATGCCTGGATGCGAATTAGAGTGGTGGCGCAGACACCGGGGGCATTTGCGGAATGGGAGAAAGAGCAACTGGCGGTGCCGGCCACTCCGACGGAGGGGGAAGCTGGGGAGGGCGCGAAATATTTTCAGGAGTTGAGCTGCGCCAGTTGCCACACGATTCGAGGCACTGCGGCCGAGGCAAGAATTGGCCCAGACCTTACGCATGTTGCGAGCCGCGAGACGCTGGCCGCAGGACGGCTGGACAACACGCCCGCCAATTTGGCGAAGTGGCTGCTGGAGCCTGATTTAGTTAAGCCGGGCTGCCACATGCCGAACTTGCATCTTCCGCGGCAGCAGCAGGATGCGCTGGTGGCGTACCTGGAGACACTGCGATGAGCGAGATCAGCGTTCTTCCGCTGCCCATGCGGGAGCTGGCGGAATTTGAAGAGAAGGGCACGATCCTTTCCTGGCTCTCGTCTTGCGATCACAAGCAGATTGGGATTCTGTATCTGCTGACGGCGGTCTTTTTCTTTATTGTTGGCGGCTGCGAGGCGCTGTTCATGCGCATTCAACTGGCGGTTCCCAATAATCATTTCATGAAACCGGAGACTTACGACCAGCTATTCACGATGCACGGGACCACGATGATTTTCCTGGTGATTGTGCCTTCGCTTCTGGGCTTGTCGATGTACCTTGTGCCGCTGATGATTGGGGCGCGCGATGTGGCGTTTCCCCGGCTGAATGCGCTGGGTTTCTGGCTGCTGTTGTTTGGCGGACTCTTTCTTTACACCAGCATCTTTTTCGGGAACGCGCCTGACATGGGGTGGTTCAGTTATGCGCCCTTGAGCGAGAAGCCTTATTCGTCACTGCCGGGGGTGGACTTCTGGGCGCTGGGGTTGTTCGCGATTGGGATTGGAACGGTGGCATCGGGAATCAACATTATTGTGACGATTCTGACGCTGCGCGCCCCGGGCATGAAGATGAAGCGGCTGCCGCTATTCGCGTGGATGACGTTTGTGAATTCGTTTCTTATTGTGTTTGCGCTGCCGGCGCTGAATGCGGCGCTGGCGATGCTGCTGATAGACAGAGGGCTGCATGCTAGATTCTTTACTCCCGATGCGGGAGGGTCGCCTATTATGTGGCAGCATTTTTTCTGGTCTTTCGGGCATCCAGAGGTTTACATTATGGTGCTGCCGGCGTTCGGGATTATCTCGGAAGTGGTGCCGGTTTTTTCGCGGCAGCCTATTTTTGGCTATGGCTTTGTGGCTGCGTCCACGGTCGCCATAGCGTTGCTGAGCTTTGCGGTTTGGGCGCACCATATGTTTGCGGTGGGACTGGGACACTCCATGGACATCTTTTTTGCGCTGGGCAGCATGCTGATTGCGGTGCCCACGGGAATCAAGGTGTTCAACTGGGTTTTCACCATGTGGCATGGAGCTATTCGCTACACGACGGCGATGAAGTTCGCGACGGCATTCCTGATTGAGTTCACGATTGGAGGGCTGAGCGGCGTGATTTTTGCCGTGGTTCCGATGGACTGGCAACTGACGGACACTTACGTGATTGTGGCTCACATTCACTATGTGCTGTTTGGAGGAACCATGTTTGCGCTGTTCGCCGGGACCTACTACTGGTGGCCGAAGATGACGGGGCGGATGCTATCCGAACGGCTGGGAACGTGGCACTTCTGGACCACGGTGATTGGGTTCAATGCGACCTTCTTTGTGCAGCATATGCTGGGCTTTGCCGGCATGACTCGGCGGGTCTGGAGTTATCCGGATCTGCCTCAATGGGGATTGCTGAACATGATCTCGACAGCGGGGGCGTTTGTGCTGGCGGGGTCCACGGTTTTTCTTTTCTGGAACATGCTGTGGAGCAAGGCGCATGGCAAGGCGGCGGGTTCCAACCCGTGGGAGGCGTGGACGCTGGAGTGGGCCACTTCTTCTCCGCCGCCGCTGTATAACTTTGCGCAGGTACCGCCGGTGAAAGGACCGCGCCCGCTTTGGGACTTGCATCATCCAGAACAGCAAGACCGCTATCTGAACAAATGACGGAAACTTTAGCTGCGCAGGGTGAAGATTTGCTGCATGACAAGACGCGGCTGGCGATCTTGCTGTTTATCGCGTCGGAAGCGATCTTTTTTGCGTGCCTGATTGCCGCGTATGTGAGGTACGCGAGCGCGTCCCCGCTTGGGCCGAACGCAAAGAGCGTGCTGGATCCGATGAAGACGGGCTTCTACACCGCTTGCCTGCTGAGCAGCAGCATCACCATCTATTTCGCGGAACGCGCGCAGCGGCTGAGACAGGCGGGCGTGAGCCGGTGGCTGGCCGGGACCATGTTTTTGGGAGCGGTTTTTCTTTATGGCGAGATGCAGGAGTACCGAAAGCTGCTGGATGAGAATGTGACCGTGAGCCGCAATTTGTTTGGCAGCACCTACTACACGCTGACGGGCTTCCACGCTTTGCATGTGACGGTGGGGCTGGTTCTTCTGGGCACCATGCTGGTGATTTCGCTGAGGCGGAAAATGCGGAAGCCGCAGCACAGCGCGCTGACCTGCATTTCTTATTACTGGCATTTTGTGGATGCGGTGTGGGTGGCGGTGTTTTCGGTGGTTTATCTGTGGTCGACACAATGACAACGGCGCATTTCTGGCTCACGGCTTGGGATTTCGAATGGTCCATCAATATTGGATGCATGTTGATGCTGGGGGTCTATCTGTGGAAGGTGAAGGCTGGCGCCTGGCGGCGGTTGTCATTTTTCGCCGGCGTGGTGGTGATGATGCTGGCGCTGGAATCGCCGCTTGATCCGCTGGGCGATGATTACTTGTTCAGCGCGCACATGGCGCAGCACTTGATTCTGATTCTGGTGGTTCCGCCGTTTCTGCTGCTGGGGATTCCAGAGGCGGCGGCGCGGGCGTGGCTGCGGGTGGAGGCGATTGCCGAGACAGAAAAGATATTGGGCAGGCCGGTTGTGGCGTGGTTTGCGGCTACTGGGGTGATGACGCTTTGGCATGTGCCCGTGCTTTATAACTTCGCTTTGGCGCATGAAGCGGTGCATGTGTTTCAGCATCTGAGCTTTCTGGTGACGGCGACCATGTTCTGGTGGCCAGTGCTGCATCCGGTAGCTGAACGCCGGATGGCGATGGGCCCGGCTATTTTCTACTTATTCGCGGCGGCGGCTGAGAACTCGGTTTTGGGCATCATTCTTACGTTTATCCCTGCGGGGCATTATCCGACTTATCTTCACCCCGACGATGAATATGGGGCGCTGGGGCTGATTCGGGAGACGTGGGGGTTGTCGGCGGCGGCTGACCAGCGGCTGGGCGGATTGCTGATGTGGATACCGGGGTGTTCGGTTTATTTCATTGCGATTCTGGCGCTGATGGCGAAGTGGTATGCGGAGCCGGATGGCGAGTTGGAGGTGCTGGCGTGAATAAGAGAACGGAAGAGCTGCTGGACATGTCTGCGGCGGTTTTGATTTGTATGGGAGTGTTTGGCGCGGGCATCTGGCGGGGCGCGCAGCCGCTGCCGACTGCGAAGAAAGAGGCGGAGCCGGCAGCCTGCGTGGATGAGGAACCGCTTGACCGCGTGGCGAGACTGGCTGGCCGGAGCGAGTTACCAGAACCGCTGGAGCCTAGCAGCGTTGGCGAGGTGCTGGAGCAACAGTCATTAATGAGCGATCAGTTAGAAGGGTGGAGCGCGGCGGCTCCGGAGCGCTTGCCGATACCTACTTATGCGCCGGCGATTATGGCGCTGGGCATTGTGTTATTTGCCATGGGATTGGCCACGGTCTGGTATGTGTGCGTGGTGGGCTCGATTGTTTTTGCGATAGCGGCGTGGCGGTGGACGGGCGAATTGCAGGGAGAGTGACAGATGGAGATCGCGGGAGTCAAAATCACGCGCAGACGGCTGCTGATGGGCCTCAGCATCGGGGCGGGAAGCCTGGCGGGCGCGGCGGTGGCATTGCCTTTGATGGGTTTCTTTCTGGGCCCGATTTATCGAAAGTTTCCGCCGGTGTGGCGGAACGTGGGACCGCTGGAGAAATTCAAGATTGGCGCCACGGTGCAGGTTGACTTTTTGACTTCGGGCGGACTGGCGTGGGACGGGCCGGCGCAGCGGGTGGGGGCGTGGCTGCGCCGCAATAATGAGAGCAACTTTACTGTCTATTCGTCGAAATGCACGCACCTGGGGTGTCCAGTGCGCTGGATTCCGAGCGCTGAATTGTTTATGTGCCCGTGCCATGGCGGCGTTTACTTTAAAGATGGCGATGTGGCCGCAGGGCCTCCTCCGCAGCCTTTGCAGCAGTTTCCGGTGAGAGTGGAGAATGGCCAGGTGCAAGTGCAGTGGCGTCCGGAACAGGTGCAGTATGTGGAGCTAAGAAGCCCGTGCCGCGGCTGCGGCCAGTTGCAGGAGAACGCGTGAAGGCGCTGCTTAGCTTGATTGGCTGGTTCGAGGACCGCACGGGGCTGATTGCGAAAATCAAGCCCTTGATGGAGCATCCTGTACCGAAGGGGAGCAAGTGGGCTTATGTTTTTGGCTCGGCCACTTTGTTCTCATTCATTCTGCAAATTGTCACGGGCGTCCTTCTAGCAACGATGTATGTTCCGTCCACGGACAGCGCGTTCCAGAGCTTGTCGCACATTCAGAATGCGGCGTTTTTGGGGCGCGTGATTCGCGGGATGCATTATTTTGGGGCATCCGCCATGTTTCTGTTTATTGGCATTCACATGCTGCGGGTGTTCTTGTATGCAGCCTATAAGTACCCGCGCGAAATGAACTGGCTTTCGGGAGTGGCGCTGCTGATTCTGACGCTGGCGATGGGGTTCACTGGGCAACTGATGCGCTGGGACCAGGATGCGGTGTGGTCTGTCAACATTGCGGCGAAGCAGGCGGCGCGGCTGCCGCTGGTGGGGGACTGGATGTCGCGCTTCGTTTATGGAGGCGACCACTTGAGCGGCATCACGCTGACGCGGTTTTTTGATCTGCATGTCTTTCTGATTCCGGGCGCGATGATGGCGCTGATTGGCCTCCACTTATACCTGGTGCTTTACAACGGGATCTCTGAACCGCCCAAGGCGGGCGCGCCGGTGAACCCCAAGACTTACAAGCGGCAGTACAAAGAATTGCTGGACAAGGAGGGCGTTCCGTTCTGGCCGGATGCGGCGTGGCGCGATGCGCTGTTCGGATCTCTGGTGATTGCGGCGTGCGTGGCGCTGGCGGCGACGGTGGGCGCGCCGAAATTGGTTCCGCCGGCGGACCCGAGCGTGCTGCAGGCGAACCCGCGGCCGGACTGGTACTTGATGTGGTATTTCGCGGTGCTGGCGCTGAGTCCGCACCAGTTAGAGTCTTACATCATGTTTCTGGCTCCGCTGGCGATTTTTGGGTCGATGCTGGCGCTGCCGTTCTTGTTCAACAGCGGCGAGCGCAGCCCGAAGCGGAGGCCGTGGGCCATCGCGTGGGTGGTGATTGTCGGGCTGGGCGTGCTGGGGCTTTGGCGCGAGGGTGTCAAAGCTCCGTGGTCGCCGCGCTTTCAATCGCCTCCGCTGCCTAACTCGCTGCCGGCTTCGGCGTCGGCGCGCGCCATGCACGGGCAGGTTCTGTTTCATGACAAAGGTTGCGAGTACTGCCACTTGGTGGACGGGGTGGGGGGATTGCGCGGGCCTGACTTGTCTAACGTGGCCAACAGGATCACGGAGCAGGATATGGTGATACGGATTCTGAATGGCGGCCGAAATATGCCGGCGTTCGGCGGGATTCTGCAGCCGGAGCAAGTGACGGATTTAGTGGATTATCTGGAGACGCGGCGGCTGCATGCGGGACCAAATTTGTCGCAGGCTGAATCATCACTGCGTAACCGATGAGGCGGGAATCCTGGTCTCGCCAAGCGGTTGCGGTGAGAGCGCAGTTCATTTGGCTGGAGAGGTGAAAATTCTTGACGGAATCGTTTTGATTGAGAGCGGCGCGGAAACGCTGAAGGTCCCACGGGTTCTGGCGGAAAATATCCACTTCCTTTGCCTGAAACAAGCTTTGGCAGGCGTGGTTGGCGCTTAGGCAGACGCCTTCGGCGCTGAGCAGAATCATGGGTTCCGGAAAGCGGCGAAACAGCGTGTCGAACGACAGCGCGAAATGGGCGGGCGTTTCGTGCGGAGGCGGCTGCTGGGCTTCGCAACGAAGCGAGTATCCGATGCCCGGCTCCGTGACGATCTGGCTGGGCAGCCGGGAGCCGGCGAGCAGTTTGCGGCGGAGGTTAGAAACGGTGACGCGCAAAAGATGCTGGGCGTCCTGATAGTGCGTGCCACCCCAGAGTTCGTGAATCAACTGATAATGAGCCTGCACCTGGCCGGCGTGGCCCGCCAGAACTTTCAGCAGATCATATTCGGTGGCGGTGAGTTTCACTGGCCTTTGCTGAACGCGGACTTCGCGGCGGCTGAAATCCACTTCCAGGCCGCCGGAACGAAAGATTTCATGCCGCGGGACGCCAAAAGCCCGGCGGGAGGCGGCCCGGAGGCGCGCCAGTAACTCTCCCATATCGAGAGGCTTTGTGACATAGTCGTCAGCGCCCATATCCAGAAACTCGATTCTCTGCCACTGGTCGCTCCGATTGGAGATGACGATGATGGGCGCGGTGGTCCACGCGCGCAACTGGCGGAGGATCTGTTTCCCGCTGGTGTCGGGGACGCTGACGTTTAGCAAGATGAGGTCTGGGCGGGCGAAGGGAAAATTCAGCAAGACTTCTTTCCAGGAGCTGACCTGGCAGAGAGAATAACCGGCTGACGAAATATGGGCGCCGATGGGGCCCAGAGTTGAGCCCTCGCGCAGGACCAGCAACACACGGAGATTACTTTCGGACAACAATCCATAGGCCTGAAGCTGCGCCGTCATTCCATCTACCTCTTCTTATGCTGAGTTAGCAACTGACGGGCCGAACGTGGTTTTTCTACAGATTGGTCACTTGAGGCTGGCGACACAATGACCACGGCGTGTCAAGTGACTGCATGTGGTCAGCGCTTTTTGACGGAGTATTGACGTTTTTCCAGCTATCTTGATGAGGCCAGCACAAGGTGACCCCATGATTGAAAAGCCAATTGATACGCCCGCCGCGGAACACGCGATTCGAATTGTTGATCCGGCAGCGCTTAAGCCAAACCAGATCGAGCCGACCATAGGTGAGCCGCCGGCATGGCTGGGGAAGGCACTGAAGTGGACGCCGCCCGTCGCCCTTCTGCTGTTTGTGGCGCTTATTGCGATTCCCGGGCTGCTGAAGAAGTGGCTTTGGATGGACCAAGTCAATTATGCGGGAATTTTTTGGACCATCCTTTGGGTGAAATGGGGAGTCACCTGCGTTGCCTTCGTGGCCGCGTTCCTGTTTATCTGGATCAATATTCGCCAGGCGTCCAGAAACAGCCTTGCGCTGGCGCAATCGGGCCGAGGCCGGAAGGGGGTTAGCTTAAGAGGCATCCTGATTCCGCACCATGTGCTGTCGGGCAGCACGGCGCTGGTGACGGCAATTATCGCGCTGGTGTTCGCGACCGGCTTTTACAGCCAATGGGACACGTTCCTGCGCTTCTACTATGGCGGCGGCTTTGGGCTGGCTGATCCAGTCTTCGGTATTGATGTGGGTTTCTATGTGTTCCGGCTGCCATGGTACCAGCTTGTGCAGAGCAGCCTGCTGTTCCTGACGGAGCTGGCTATTTGCGCGGTTGTTTTGCAATATGCTTATTTCGGCATCTTGCGGTTTGGCGGCAGACAGACAGCGGAAACCAGCAAGCCGGCCGTGCAGCATGTCACCGGCCTGCTGTTTATTTTGTCGGCGCTGTTCGCCTGGGGCTACTTTCTGGGCCGGTTCAACCTGATGTATTCCAAGATGGGCGTTGTGTATGGAGTTGGCTACACGGAGGATCACATCTCCATTGCCGCGCTTTGGTGCATGATTGGCGTGTCCGTGATTGCTTGCGCGCTGCTGGTTGTGAATTTCTTGCGACCCAACTGGAAGGCACTTTCGGTTGGAGTGGCGACTTACGCGGCGGTTTATGTGGTTGGGGTGGCGGCGATTCCGGCGCTGGTTCAGAGCTTTATCGTTCAGCCGAACGAGCTAAAGCTGGAAACGCCCTACTTGAACAACTTCATCAGCTTCACGAGGAAGGCATTTAATCTGGAGGCCATTCAGGAGGTGTCGTATCCGGCGCTGACAGACTTGACGCCCGCCGTGATTGCGAGAAATGAAGACACGATACAGAACGTTCGGCTTTGGGACAAGAGGCCGCTGCTTCAGACTTACCAGCAAACGCAGGCGATCCGGCTGTACTATGACTTCTACAACGTTGATGTGGACCGATACCATCTATCTGACGGCTATCACCAGGTGATGCTGGCGGCGCGCGAACTGTCGCCAACGCTTCCGGCGCAGGCGCAAACATGGGTGAATGAAAACCTGGAGTTCACGCATGGGTTCGGGCTGGTGATGAATTTCGTCTCCAAGAGCATTGGCGGCGGGTTCCCGCAATACCTGATTGACAATGTTCCGCCGCAATCTTCTTACGGATTGAACATCAGCCAGCCTGGCATTTATTACGGAGAGGCGATGCCGGGGTCGAGAATTGTGGCGACTGGCGTGAAAGAGTTTGACTATCCAAAGGGGAACGAGAATGTCTACACCAGCTATCACGGCAAAGGCGGAGTTCCGCTGGACAGCTTCGGCAAGCGGCTGCTGTTTGCCTGGACCGAGGCCGACATCAATATTCTGCTGACTTCTTATCTGAAGCCGGAGAGCCGCATCCAGATTTGGAGAGACGTTAAGGAGCGAGTGACGCAAATTGCGCCTTTCCTGAAGCTGGACGCGGACCCCTATGCGGTTTTGAGCGAAGGGAAATTGTATTGGATACAGGACGCCTACACCACGTCCGACCATTTTCCTTATTCGAATCCTTATCGCAATGACAATGCATTGGGCAATGGCTTGAATTACATCAGAAATTCGGTGAAAGCCGTTGTGGATATGTATGATGGCACGGTTTCCTTTTACATCATGGACCCACATGACCCCATTCTGGCGGCTTACCAGCGGGCGTTCCCTGGAGTTTTCAAGAGCCTGGACCAGATATCACCGGACTTAAAGCTTCACTTGCGCTATCCGCAGGATCTGTTTGCCATGCAGGCAACGCAGTATGAGAGCTTCCACATGACTGACCCGCAGGTTTTTTATAATCGCGAGGATCTTTGGGTGCCTCCGCTGGAGAAGTACGACGGCAACGTGAGCCCGATGGAACCTTACTACATATTGATGAAGCTTCCGGGCAGCGACGTTCTGGAGTACCTGCTGATGAGCCCCTTCACTCCTGAACACCGGGATAACATGATTTCCTGGCTGGCGGCGCGGTCCGATTTTCCGGACTACGGCAAGATGCTTTTCTATGAACTTCCGAAAGACAAGCTGACTTATGGGCCGAACCAAGTGAGCGCGATGATTGACCAAAGCACGCTGATCTCGCAACAACTGACACTTTGGGACCAAAAGGGATCAGGAGTTATTCGGGGCAAGCTGGTGGTGGTGCCGATAGAGAACTCGTTCTTATATGTGGTGCCGCTTTATCTGCGGGCCGAGGGAACGAATTTCCCGCAGCTTAAGCGGGTGATTGCCGCCACGGGTGACAGGGTGGTGATGGAGAACACTTTGGATGAGGCGATTGCGAGCCTGTTTAGCAATTCGACTGCGGTTCAGCCAACGGGCACAGGGGTGACGCAGGCGAAGCCGGATTTGAACCAGATTCAGATGCAGCTTGGGCAGGCGCAGAAGGCGATATCGGCGCTGGAGCAGTTGCTGAAGAATCCGGCAACGGCGGGGCCGGGCAAGTAGGCAAGGTATCAAACCTGCATGAGACACACCGGATGGCGGCTGAACTGCACGAACTGTATTCGGTGAAAGCACATGAGCAGACGCGGTCGGTCCATGAAGGACAGGCCGCGCCGGCGGAAATTCCGGGGAACCTAGAAGGGTTTTGAGGACCACGCGCAAGACGGTCGCGGTGTCAAGCGCCCTTTCCGCCTCTAAATGCTGCCGCCGAGGGTTGTCACCGGACTGTGAGCACCCTCCTGGCTCAAGAGGTCCGCTAATCTGGCGCATTGGCTGGCTTTCTCGCGACTAATATCTTGGAAAGCCCTGGCCACGTCCAGGTCTCCATCCTGCGTGGCTTCGGTTTCGAATTGCGCGTACAGCTTGCACTGTGCGGTTGCGTCGGCGATGCCAGCGCGAATATTTTCAGCATTGTCCGCGACCAGGCCCGCGAGCGCGGCTTCTCTGGCAAAGTGGCCGATGCGGTCGCTGTCGGCGGCGTCCTGGAACGTTTCCGCCGCTTCCCATTCACTATCCATGCGCGCATGCGCGGCAAACCGGCTGAAGCTGGCTGATTCGCAGGCTTCGGACTTCATGGCAATTTTCAGATTCTGTTTTGTTCGCGGGTTCATGGTGAGAGTGGATGCACTTGGCTAGCCAAACCGGAGCGGCGGGCCAGACAGACGCAGAATGCGGCCATATTTGGCCAACTGACGGTTGGCGGTCAGAAACAGACGGGCGCCTCCGAAGGCGATGATGGCAGCGAACTCCATTTGACGTGTTATTGACGTTTTTCCTGATACCTTTCAATTGCCGCAGCGCTTGAGAGCTATTGTTTCTGTCTCGCGCCGCACAAGAATCAGTTTTGAAAAGAGGAGCACGACCATGGAATACGAAAGCATTAATCCCTTCACGGGCAAGAGCGTCATGAAGTTCGAGCAATTCACGGATGCGCAGCTTGAAACGAAAATTGCCAAGGCGGCGAGCTGTTATGAGACTTGGAGGAGGACGTCTTACGGAGCGCGCGCCGTGATTGTGGCCAAGGCGGCAGAACTTATGCATGCGAATGCAGACAAGTTCGCCAAACACGCGACCATTGAGATGGGCAAACTCATTAACGAAGCGCGCGGCGAAGTGGATTTTAGCGCCAACATTCTTGCCTACTACGCCAAGAACAGCGAGCGCTTTCTTGCGCCGGTGAAACTGAATCCTACTTATGGCGAGGCACACATGGAAAGCAGCCCGATTGGCGTGATTTTTTGCGTGGAGCCTTGGAATTTTCCTTACTATCAGTTAGCCCGCGTGGCGGGCCCGCACCTGATGGCGGGCAACACGGTGCTGGTGAAACATGCGGGCTGCGTTCCGCAGTGCGCCATTGAGTTTGAGAAGCTGTGGCTGGACGCGGGCGCGCCGGAAGGTCTCTACACCAATCTGCTGATCTCGCATGCGCAGTCGGACACGGTGATTGACGATCCGCGCATTAAAGGCGTTGCGCTGACAGGCAGCGTGGCGGCGGGCCGAAGCATTTCTTCGCGCGCGGGCACAAACCTAAAAGTGTCGTCGATGGAGCTGGGCGGCAGCGACGCGTTCATCGTTTTGGAAGACGCGGATTTGGAGAAGACCATTCCGTGGGCTGTCTGGGGGCGAATGTTTAACGCTGGACAAACCTGCTGCGCATCGAAGCGCTTCATTGTTGTGGAAGAGATTGCGGACAAGTTTCTGGCGAAGTTTAAAAGCGCTTTGGAAGCGCTGAAGCCGGGCGATCCGATGGATGAAACGACCACGCATGGCCCGCTATCGACTGAGTCGGCGCTGACGGATCTGCTGAAGCAAGTGGACGCGGCGGTGGCTAAGGGCGCCAAGGTGGCGCTGGGCGGCAAGCGCATCAATCGCCAGGGAGCGTTCATGGAGGCCACCATTTTGACGGATGTGAAGCCTGACAACCCGGCGTTTCGCGATGAATTCTTTGGCCCGGTTGCCATGTTCTTCCGCGTGAAGGATGAGGCGGCCGCCATTGCCTTGGCCAATGATTCGGACTTTGGCCTGGGCGGCTCGGTTTTCACCAAAGACGTTGAGCGAGGCAAGCGCGTGGCCACGCAGGTGGAGACTGGCATGATGTTCATCAACAACATTGACTGGACTGACGCCGAGTTGCCGTTTGGCGGCATCAAGGACTCGGGCTATGGGCGTGAATTGGGGAACATGGGCATCCAGGAGTTTGTGAACAAGAAACTGGTTCGCACGCACGACATGGCTGCCCCACTGGTTTAAGCGCGGTTGCACAGGGGGCCTCAATTCGGAGGCCTCCGGAAAGTTTAAAAATGTTCGTCAATATTGCAGTGCTGCGGGAGACTGCGCCAAATGAGCGGCGCGTCGCAGTGGTTCCGGCAGTGACCGCGGAAATTGAGAAGCTGGGCGGCAGGCTGCACATGCAGGCGGGGGCGGGCGAAGCGAGCAGCTTTCCCGATTCGTCTTATAAAAATGTTGTCTTCCTGGAGGACCGCGCGAAGATGCTGGCCGGGGCCGATGTGGTGATGGGTGTCCAGCCGCCCTCGCTGGCGGTGGTGGAAGAAATGATGGAAGGATCGATTCTGATCTGTTTTGTCTACGCCGAGCAGCAGAAGGCACTGGTGGCGAAACTGGCCGAGAAGAAGATTACCTGCTTTGCGATGGAGCGGATTCCGCGGATCACGCGAGCGCAATCGATGGATGCGCTGTCCAGCCAGTCGGCGCTGTCGGGTTACTACGCTGTTCAGTTAGGCGCAACTCATCTGGGTCGGGTGCTGCCTAAGATCACATCGGCGGCGGGAGTGGTTGGCCCCGCTCACGTGCTGGTGATGGGGCTGGGCGTGGCGGGGCTGGAGGCGGTTGCCACGGCTCAGCGCATGGGCGCGGTGGTGGAAGGCTATGACATTCGCCCGGACACGGAAGAGCAGGTTGTTTCGCTGGGCGGAACTTTTGTGAAGACGGGCGTGGACGCGCAAGGCAGCGGCGGCTATGCGCGCGAGCTGAATGCGGAAGAAAAGAGCAAGGTGGCGGCGGTGCTGACGAAGCACATTGAGCAAGCGGACCTGATTATCACCACGGCGGCGATTCCCGGCAAGCGTTCTCCGAAGCTGATCAGCAGCGCGCAGGTGAAGGGCATGAAAAACGGATCAGTAATTGTCGACCTTTCGGCCGAGGGCGGCGGCAATTGCGAGGATACCCAGCCGGGAGAGACTGCAAAAGTTGGCCAAGTCACGATAGTGGCGCCAATCAACGTGCCCTCCCTGCTGGCCCAAGACGCCAGCCTACTGTTTGCCAAGAACGAATGCAGCCTGCTGAAGCTGATGCTGAAAGACAACATTATCACTATCGACTGGACAGATGAAGTGATCACGAAAACCGCATTGACGCACGGCGGCAAATTGTTTGAACAGCCGGAAAAGCCAGCGAAAGCAGCATAAGGAGCTGACATGAATTTTACGATTGCGATTACCGGCTTTGTGGCCGTTTATATTTTCATGCTGGCGGCTTTTGGCGGCTGGGTCATCATCGGCAACGTGCCCGCGATTTTGCACACGCCTTTGATGTCCGGCTCCAATTTCGTACACGGCATTGTGGTGGTGGGCGGGCTGTTTGCGCTGCTGAATGCCGCCAATGTCACTGAACAGGCTGTTGGATTCTTCGCCGTGCTGATGGGCGCGGGCAATGTGGCGGGAGGGTATGCGGTGACTGAGCGCATGCTGGCCATGTTCAAACCGAGCGCGCCGGTTGCGGTTGTGAAGAAGGGCTGAGGAGACCAACATGCTGACAACGATTGTGCATTTTATTACCGGATCGGCTGATCTGGCCGCGGCCTTTCTTTTCATGTACGGCCTGAAGCGGATGTCGTCGCCGGTGTCGGCTCCGTCGGGCATCCGGATGGCGGGCATTGGCATGCTGGTGGCCATTCTTGCCAACTTTCTTCAGGTTTTCACCGTGGATGCGGCGGCTAAGCCGCATCTGCTGGTGAACATCATTCTGGCGGCTGTGGCGCTGGCGCTGGGCGCTTCGGTGGCGTGGTTTAAAGGCAAAACCGTGGCGATGACGGAGATGCCGCAGATGGTGGCTATTTACAACGGCCTGGGCGGCGGCGCGGCGGGAGCGATTGCGGCGGTGGAGTTATTGGGCGGCAAGACGCATGGGCTGAGCCAACTGGTTGTCACGCTGGTGGGCGGCTTGATTGGCGCGGTGTCGCTGTCCGGGTCGGTGATTGCGTGGGCCAAGCTGGATGAAATTCTGAAGAAACCGCTGCGCTTCCCTGGCCAGCGAATTGTGAATGCGGCGGTTTTTGTCGCGGCACTGGTGGTGGGCGGCTACATTGCTTTCGCGGTGAGCAGCGGCGGCGCGGCTGTGCTGCCCATTGCGTCCATGATCTGGATATTTTTCGGGCTGACGCTGCTGTTCGGCATTCTGATGACGCTGCCGATTGGCGGCGCGGATATGCCGGTGGTGATCTCCATTTACAACGCGGCCACGGGTTTGGCTGTTGGCTTTGACGGCTATGTGATTCAAGATCCGGCGCTGATGATTGCGGGCATGGTTGTGGGCGCGGCCGGAACGCTGCTGACGCTGCTGATGGCCAAGGCCATGAACCGGTCAGTGAGCAATGTTCTGTTCTCCGATTTTGGGGATGTCAGCAAGCAGAAGCAAAGCGCGATGACCGGCAGCGAAAAGCCGGAGGAAGCCAGCGATGCGGGCATCTTTATGCGCTATGCGGCCAGCGTCATCATCATTCCCGGGTATGGGCTGGCGGTGGCGCAGGCGCAGGAGAAGCTTTATGAGTTTGTGAAGCTGCTGAAATCGGCGGGCGTGAAGGTTCGCTTCGCCATTCATCCGGTGGCGGGGCGCATGCCGGGACAGATGGACGTGCTGCTGGCTGAGGCGGGCGTTCCCTACGACATGATTTTCCAGTTGGACGACATCAATGACGACTTTGCGAACACGGATGTGGCGCTGGTGATTGGCGCCAACGACGTGGTGAACCCGGCCGCGCGGACGGACAAATCGTCCCCGATTTATGGCATGCCCATTCTGAACGCTGACAAGGCGCAGAAGGTGTATGTGGTGAAGCGCGGCCAGGGCAAGGGCTATTCGGGAGTTGAAAACCAGCTCTTTTATGACGGCAACTGCTTCATGGTTTATGGCGATGCGCAGGCAGTGCTGGTGAAGATGATTGAGGCGGTTCGCAGCCTGGGCGCGGCCGCGGCGTAGTTAACAGGAAAAGAAAGAAGAATTGCAATGGCAAAAACAATGAGAGCGGAAGTGGTTGAGGCTTTTGGCAAGCCGCTGATGGCGCGCGAGGTGAAGATACCAAGCGCGGGGCCCGGGCAGATTGTAGTGAAGACGGAGGCGTGCGGGGTGTGCCACACCGATCTGCATGCGGCCAGCGGCGATTGGCCCTTGAAGCCGACGCTGCCTTTCATACCGGGGCATGAAGCCATCGGCATTGTGAGCGCGGCGGGGCAGGGCGTGACCATTGTGAAGGAAGGCGACCGCGTGGGCGTGCCGTGGCTTTATTCGGCTTGCGGGCATTGCGAGTATTGCCTGAGCGCGTGGGAGACGGTTTGTCCGGACGCGCAGTTCGGCGGGTACACGAAGAATGGCGGGTTCGCGGAATACATTCTGGCGGATCCGGATTATGTGGCTCGCATTCCGAAGGGCCTGTCAGCGACGCAGGCCGCGCCGCTGATTTGCGCGGGCATCACCACCTATAAAGGCATCAAAGAGACTGAAGCCAGACCGGGTGAATGGGTTGCCATTTCGGGCTGCGGCGGGCTGGGACACCTGGCGATTCAATATGCCAAGGCGATGGGCCTGCTGGTTTGCGCGGTGGATATTGATGACAAGAAGCTGGCGCTGGCCAAGCTGCTGGGCGCTGATTTGGCCTTCAACGCGAGGGGCGGCGATGCGATGGCGCGATTGAAGAAAGAGACCGGCGGCGGCGCGCATGGCGTCTTGATTACCGCGCCGTCGCTGAGCGCGTTTACCCAAGGCATTGCGATGACACGCAAGCGCGGGAGTTGCGTGCTGGTGGGGCTGCCTCCCGGCGATTTTCCCGTGCCGCTGTTTGATGTGGTGGCCAACTGCATCACGATTCGCGGGTCTTTTGTCGGCACGCGCCAGGACATGGCGGAGGCGCTGGCTTTTGCGGCCGATGGCAAGGTGAAGGCGGACGTGGAACTTCAGCCGCTGGAAGATATCAACAACATCTTCAAACGCCTGGAGCATGGCGACGTGGCGGCGCGAGTGGTGATTGACTACGCGAGCAACGAACCAGATTTGGGAAACAAACAGGAAGCTGAAGTGGTTTATGCGCATTAACTGTCTATTGGCCGTGCTTGGATTGGCTGCGGCCAGTTCGGCGTGCGCGCAAAATTCCGGGTGGGAGGGCGAGACAGGGGTGTTCATCACGCCCATGGCTTACACGGCGCCTTCCACCGCGACCGGCTTCGGCCTTCCGATTGTTGGTTATCACTACTTATATGGCGGCAAGGTGCTGGGCGATTTTCAGGAGATATCGATTGCGGGCGGGGGATTTCAGCGCTGGGAGTTTGGCTATACGCGGGCGTTTCACAATCAGGGAAGCGTGCCGTCGCTGAGCCCGCTGTGGCACAACGGGTACAACATATTTCATTCGAAGTTTAATCTGCTGCCGGAGAACGCCAGCAAGAAGGCATGGGTTCCGGCCATCTCTATCGGGTTCATTCTGCGGACGCAGGTTCATGATGTGGGCGCGGCTATTCTGGACAAGAGCGTCACCAACGGCGATGTTTATATAGTGGCCACTAAGACGATTACGCAATCGAAGATGGTGCCCATTATCCTGAGCGGCGGCGTCCGAGGAACGAACGCTGAGTTATGGGGCATGGGGGGAAACACTCCGAATTTTCAGGAGCGCGCGTTTGGCGCGGTGGGGTTTATGTTCAAGGGGCCTGCGCATACCGCATTTATTTTGGCTTCGGAGTTTTCACAGCAGCCGCGGCATCCGTCGGAGTTGCCGACCGCGATTATTCCCACCACCATTACTTATGCGATTCGGTTTGTGCCCACTCCCGAGCGCAAGATCAACTTTGATTTCGGCGTGGCGCAAATTGCGGGGCAGATTGCGCCGGGCGTGAATTTGCAGGCGCGGGCACAGGTGGCGGCGCAGGTTTCGTATGGGTTTTAATGAATTGTGAAAGCGGCCATTCTACAAACAGGACACGAGCAGGCGGGGCGGTTTCTGGAAGTGAAAGACGTAGCAAGGCCGCAAATTCGAGACGGCTATGTCTTGCTGCGCGTGCTGGCCTGCGGCGTGTGCCGGACGGATCTCCACATTGCCGAGGGGGATCTTCCGCCCTTAAAGGCTGACCTGATTCCGGGGCACCAGATTGCGGGCGAGGTGGTGGACGGGGCCACGACGGAGGTTCCGCTGGGCGCGCGGGTGGGCGTTTGCTGGCTGGGCGGAACGGACGGCGATTGCTGGTTTTGCCGGCATGGCATGGAAAATCTTTGCGATCATCCGGTGTTCACCGGCTACACGGTGGACGGGGGTTATGCGGAGTATGTTCTGGCGCGGAGCGATTTCACGTTTCCCTTGCCTGCCGGTCTGGAGGCTCAGTTTGTGGCACCGCTGTTGTGCGCGGGCATCATTGGGTACCGCAGCTTGCGTGTTGCCGGAGTGGAACCGGGCGAGAGAGTGGGGCTTTTCGGGTTTGGAAGCTCGGCCAGTTTGGCGATTCGCGTTCTTCAGTCGTGGAAGTGCGAGGTCTATGTTGTCACCAGAGGCGATTCGCATCGAAAGGCGGCTGAAACGCTGGGAGCGGCGTGGGTGGGTAACGAGGATGACCAGCCGCCGGTGAAGCTGGACCGCGCCGTCACGTTTGCGCCCAGCGGCCAAGTGGTGGTAAGTGCGCTGGCCAGCTTGCGGAAGGGCGGCGTTGTGGCCATCAACGCGATTCATTTGGATGAAATGCCGCGCTTTGATTATGACTCGCTTCTGTGGGGCGAACGGCAGATTCGGAGCGTGGCGAATGTGACGCGGCAGGACGCGAAAGAGTTTATGGAGATTGCCCAGCGGCTTGAGATTCGGCCGCTCGTCAGCGTGTTTTCACTGGACGATGCGAATGAGGCGCTGGTGGCGGTGAAACAAGAGACGGAGAGCGGGCCGGCAGTAATTATTCCCTGAATGATGGTGACGCGCGCCGCCCAAAGGGCGGAACTGGTCAGTTGAATCCGCCGGCGGTGGTGGCAGCCGCGTCGTAGGGAGGGGTGGTGACTCTCAGGAATGCTTCGGCGGCGGCCAAAGGCAGAAAACTCCAGACTTTGTCGGCGGCCGCTTTTTCCTCCTTTTGAATCTCGCGGGCCAGCTTGGCGGTGATGGCGTCGCCGGCTGCTTCGGCCACGGTGGCGAGGGCTTCATACATGGCGAGTTCGCTGTTTTCGACAGAGAACGCGATCATGAGGTTTTGGGTTGTGCGCTCCTCGATTTCGTGGCCGATTTTTGCGGCCTGCGGCAGTGCGCCGAAAAGGTGAGCGAGAAAACTCTTGGCGGGCGAGGAAGTTCCGCCCAGAGCTTCCAGGCGCATTTCGAGCCTTTGATACTGGCTTTTTGTTTCCACCGAGTGGTGCGCGAAGGCGGCGCGCACTTCCAGATTGTCTCCCTCTTTTGAGAAGGCGTCCAACTGCGTTTCAAAGCTCTTTTCGGCGGCGATGGCGTCTTCGAGATATCTTCTGATGACTTGGGCTGCGGTTTCTGACATGGTGTCCTTTCGGGTATGAGACACAACAGGCCCGAAGACGTTACATGAGTAACTTTCCCGTAGGCTTTTCCTAGCGCTATCATTAAAAGAAAGCAGGCAATGGCGTCATTTGGGCTTTTCCGCGCGCGCGCAGGCCCACCATTGCCGGCGCGGCCGCGTTCCAGGCCATCAGGGAGAAATGAATAAAGCCCCACATCCTCTTCAGAAGGTGCTTCAGAGCCGCATTGCGATTATTGACGGCGCCATGGGAACGACGATCCGCACCTATGGCATGACGGAAGCGGACATTCGCGGCGAACGGTTTAAGGCGTCGACGAAGGACTTGCTGAACAACGGCGACCTGTTTTCGCTGACTCAGCCGAAGATGATTTGCGACATTCACCGGCGGTTTTTGGAGGCCGGGGCGGACATCATTGAGACGAACACGTTTGGCGCTACCAGCATCACGCAGAGCGAATTTTTTGTGGACGATCCGCGCGAGCATGGCGGCCGCAAGGACCCGGCGTTTTACCAGAAGATTATTGAAGATCCGTTTCTGAACAGCCTGGCGTGGGAAATCAATGAGCAATCGGCGCGGCAGTGCCGCGAATGGGCCGACCGGGTGGGCAACGCGACTTCGCGCCAGCGCTTTGTGGCGGGCGCGATTGGGCCGCTGACGGTTTCGCTTTCCAATTCGCCCGATGCCGATGATTCGGGCTTTCGCGTGGTCACTTTTGACCAGGTGAAGAGCGCCTATATGCAGCAGGTGCGGGCGCTGATGGCGGGCGGATCAGACCTGCTGCTGGTGGAAACCATCTTCGATTCGCTGAACGCGAAGGCGGCTCTGGTGGCGATCCGCGAGGTGTTCGACCAGGACGGGAAAGAGCTGCCGGTGATGATTTCGGCGGCAGTGGGACGCGGCGGCGAGACGATGATCTCGGCGCAGACGATTGAGGCGTTTTGGAATGCGGTGAAGCATGTGAAGCCGCTGTCGGTGGGGCTGAACTGCTCGCTGGGACCGGATTTGATGTACCCGTTTCTGGAGGAGCTTTCGGAGAAGTCGGACACGGCGATTTCGTGCTATCCGAATGCGGGGTTGCCGAATCCGCTTTCGGCGACAGGGTTCGATTTGGAACCGGCGGACATGGCGCGCTATCTGGGTGAGTTTGCGCGCGGCGGGCTGATTAATATTGCCGGCGGATGCTGCGGCAACACGCCGGAGCATATTGCGGCGATTGCCAAAGCGCTGGAAGGGCGGGACCCGCGGGATACGTCTGTCAGCGTTGCCATGTCTGGCAGTGAAACGCCGAAGCCTCTGCGCTTGTCGGGGTCGCAGCCGTTCACGCAGCAGGCGGGTGTCTACATCATGATTGGCGAGCGCACGAATGTGGCTGGTTCGCCGAAGTTCGCCCGGCTGATTAAGGAGGGCAAGTACGAAGAAGCGGTGAGCGTGGCCCGGCAGCAGGTGGAAAACGGCGCAAACGTCATTGACATCTGCATGGACGAGGGCATGATTGACGGCGTGGCGGCGATGACGCGCTTCCTGCAGTTGCTGGCCAGCGAGCCGGAAGTGGCCAAGGCGCCGTTCATGGTGGATTCGTCGAAATGGGAGGTGATTGAGGCGGGGCTGAAATGCCTGCAGGGCAAAGGCATTGTGAATTCCATTTCGCTGAAAGAAGGCGAAGACAAGTTTCGGCAGAACGCCGCCACGGTGCTGAAATACGGCGCGGCGGCGGTGGTGATGGCGTTCGACGAACAGGGCCAGGCGGCCACTTACGAAGACAAGATTCGCATCTGCGAGCGGGCTTACAAAATACTGGTGAATGAAGTTGGGTTTCCGCCGGAAGACATTATTTTCGACCCGAACATCCTGACCGTCGCCACCGGCATGGAGGAGCATAACAATTACGCGGTTGATTTCATCAACGCGACGCGCTGGATTAAGGCGAACCTGCCGCATGCCAAGGTGAGCGGCGGCGTGTCGAATATTTCGTTCAGCTTTCGCGGCAACAACAAGGTTCGCGAGGCCATGCACTCGGCGTTTCTTTACCATGCCATTGCGGCAGGGATGGACATGGGCATTGTGAATGCCGGCATGCTGGAGGTTTACGAAGAGATTGAGCCGGAGCTGAAAGTGCTGGTGGAAGACGTGCTGCTGAACCGGCGTCCCGATGCCACGGAAAGGCTGGTGGAGCATGGCGAAACGCTGAAGGCGGGAAGCGCGGGCGCGGCGGTGAGCGAGAAGAAGGCCGAAGAATGGCGCAACGGCACGGTGGAAGAGCGGCTATCGCACGCGCTGGTGAAAGGCATTGACACCTACATTGACATTGACACGGAGGAAGCGCGGCTGAAGCTGGGCCGTCCCTTGCTGGTGATTGAAGGGCCGCTGATGGCCGGGATGAGCGTGGTGGGCGATTTGTTTGGCGCGGGCAAAATGTTTTTGCCGCAGGTGGTGAAATCGGCGCGCGTGATGAAGAAGGCGGTGGCGCATTTGACGCCGTTTATGGAGGCGGAGAAAGTGGCCATGGCGGCGGCGGGCCAGGCGGTGAAGGCGCAGGGAAAAATTGTGCTGGCGACGGTGAAGGGCGATGTTCACGACATTGGCAAGAACATTGTCGGCGTGGTGCTGGCTTGCAACAATTACGAAGTGATTGACATGGGAGTGATGGTGCCGTGCGAAAAGATTTTGGAGCGCGCCAAAGCGGAGAAGGCGGACCTGATTGGGCTGAGCGGGCTGATTACGCCGTCGCTGGATGAGATGGTGCATGTGGCGCGCGAGATGGAGCGGCAAGGTTTCCAGTTGCCGCTGCTGATTGGCGGCGCCACCACCAGCCGGGCGCACACGGCCGTCAAGATTGCGCCGCACTACAGCCAGCCGGTGGTTCATGTGCTGGACGCCAGCCGCGCGGTGCCCGTGACCACCAGCCTTTTGAGCGACGAAGGCAAGCCGGCATTTGTGGCGCAGCACCGCGCCGAATACGAGGCGCTGCGCAAGGCGCATTCCGCGCCGCGCCAGACGGTGGTTCCCCTTGAGACGGCGCGCGCCCGGCGGACGCCTATTGAGTGGCGCAGGGAAGATTTGCCCGCGCCTTCGTTTTCCGGCGTGCGCGTGCTGGAGGATTTTCCGCTGGCGGCGCTGCGCGAGTTTATCGACTGGTCGCCGTTCTTTCATGCCTGGGGATTAAAGGGCATTTATCCGCGCATTCTGGACCACGCCGAGCACGGCGCGCAGGCGCGGCAGATTTTTGCGGAAGGCAATGCGCTGCTGGACCAGATAATTGAAAAGAACCTGATCACGGCGCGCGGCGTGTACGGGCTTTTTCCCGCCAACGCGACGGGCGATGATGTGGAATTGTACACGGATTGCAGCCGGTCAGCAGTGCGGGAACGATTTCACTTCTTGCGCCAGCAGGCCAACCGCGAAGGCAATGAGCCGTGCCGTTCGCTGGCTGATTTTATTGCTCCCAAAGAGACCGGGCTGCCTGACCATATTGGCGCTTTTGCGGTGACGACGGGGATTGGCCTGAAAGAATTGTGCGACCGGTTCAAGGCTGAACATGATGACTACAATGCCATTATGGCGGAGGCGCTGGCCGACCGGCTGGCCGAAGCTTTCGCCGAATGCCTGCACAAGCGGGTTCGCGAAGAGTGGGGTTACGGCTGCGGGGAAAACTTGAGCAGCGCGGATTTAATTCAGGAAAAGTATCGCGGGATCAGGCCCGCGCCTGGTTATCCGGCGTGCCCGGACCACACGGAAAAAGGCGCGCTGTGGAAGCTGCTGGATGTGCAGGCGAACACCGGCATGCTGATTACCGAGTCTTTCGCCATGTGGCCTGGGTCCAGCGTGAGCGGGCTTTATTTTGCGCATCCGGAATCGCGCTATTTCAGCCTGGGCAAGATTGGCCGCGACCAGGTGGCCGATTATCACAAACGCAAGGGGATGACCATGGCGGAAGCAGAGCGATGGCTGGGGCCTAACTTGAATTACGATCCTTCTTGATAATGGAAATTGCGCCGTTGCGCTCCAGAACCGCGTACTTAATTTGATCCAGCCGCTTGATTCCCTTGGCGCGCGCGGCCGCCATCACGTCCATATCGTCCACGCGGGTCATGTTGACTGATGTGGTTTGCCATTCGTCGTCCTTCACCAGCAGGATGGGCGTTCCGTCGATCATTCGGCCCCACCATTCTGATTTTTGCTTCAGCTTGCCCATGAGGTGGTGCATCATGCAGATGATGATGACGCCGCCGTAGCAGTTGGTCATGGAACGGTCGTCACCCACGGTTGCCAGAATGATGACACCGCCCACCAGAAAGACCAAGACGAATTCAAAGGGAGTCATTTGCGCGCCGGGCCTGCGGGCCAGAACGCGGACCATGAGAAGCAGGAAGAAATAGCCAATAACGGCATGAACCAAAGTATACATGTTTTAAGGCACCACAAAAATTCGCGTCTTTACTTCCGCTTTTCCCGGCACACGCACGATCAAGTCCGAGAAGCCGAGCGCGGCGGGCTGCGTTTGGAATTCAATGGAGGCGGGAACCGTTGTGGCAGGAAAGCTATAGAGGATTCCGCCGCCGCCGATGACCGATTTCATGGGCTGCGGGACGACGCGCTGCGTGCCCAGCGGCTTCACCAGCGTGTCGCTGGCCCAGAGCTGAACTGTTCCCTGGTGAATGACATCGGGAGGGAAATGAATGGTCAAAACAGAAGGGGTTCCGAACCTTTGCACGCGCTCGTAATCGACGCGCAGGGAGCCATCGCTTGCCTGAATGTGCCCTTGCGCCAGCGGGCCGCGCCCGAAGACGCCAGCGAGGGAAAGCAGTATGAAGATGGTCAGCAGAATCCAGACGCCGCGCTCAAATTTCTGCCAGCTCTTCTGGAATTCCAGGTCGTCGCCGACCGCAAATTCGTTGTTCACCTTTTTAACTGAGTCCGTCACCGGAGCTGTTTTCGTCATGATTACTCCACTGGCACGACACTGATCTGGCCGTTGCGTTCCAGCACGGCATATTCAACCTGGTCCAGGCGCTCCAAGCCCTGGTCGCGCGCCACGGCCATCACGTCGTCGTCCATAATCTGCATGGCGGCCATGTTGTCGGAATGCCATTTGCCCTTTTCCAGCAGCACTGCGGGTGTTCCATCCACAATTTTGCTGAGCCATGGAAATTTCCAGCGCAGCAAGACCAGCAGGTAATGAGCCAGGGCGATGGCGACAATTTGGGAGAGCGCGTTGGTCAGGGATTGGTCGTCGGCGACAGTGCAGGTGAGAATCAAGCCGCCGGAAAAGAAAACCAGAATGAATTCAACCGGCGTGATTTGCTTTCCGGGACGCCGCCCCACGATCCGCATCATGAAGACGAGGAAATAGTAGCCGAGGATTGCACGCAGAACAGCCGCCACGCCCAGTTAGACGAGCGATTGCGTCACCCAGCACATTCGGACATCTACTGATTTAATGGCTCAATTTCTTTGCGCCAAAATCGAAGCGCCGGCCGATGATCCATTTCACAATCAGGTGGTCAGTGCCATGGGTGACGCCCACGCCGACGCCGAAATTGAACTCCCACTTCGGGCTGACATTCAGATCGAAGGCTGGGACAATTTGCTGCTGCTCTAAGCCGACGGGGAGGAAATCGGTCACGGGTCCGACTGAGCCGTAATATTCCAAGCCGGCGTTTAGCCATTTTGTGAAATCAAAGCCGGCCTTGAAGTTGGGAGAAAAGACTAAGCCTTGCGGAACACTGGGCCCGTGAAATGAGCGGTCCAGAGCCGGGTTGAAAGCCAGGTACCATCTTCCCAACTGCTTGTCGATGATGGGGCGGATTTCGAGCGTCCAGGTATCCGGCGAGAAGAGGCGGCGCTGATAACCAGCCTCGAGCGAAATGCTGGCTCCCACGGGCCAATGCCACGAGTCGGGGGCGCGGACGCGCGGACGAATGTGGTCTCCCACCCAGTTCCACTGGCCGCCCTTGGGAACGGCTGTGAAGATGTAAAAGCCGGTTTCGAACCAGGATGTCCAGCCGTGCGTGATTTCCACCGTCTCATGCCAAGCGCCTTGCGTGGGCAGCATGCCGTCGATGATTTCTTTGGAGCCGGAGAAGGTGTAGTTGCTGTGCAGCTCAAACATGGTGCTGCCCGGGGCAACGGTCTCCGAGCCATAGACCTGGATTTCGTAATTATCTTGGGCGCTGAGGCTAAAAGCGGAAGCCAGCAGGAGCAAGACAAAAGCGGGAATGAGATTCGCGAGCGACACGCAAGCCCTTATTCTTGCATTCCGGCGCCAATGAGTAACCTGGAAACTGAATGATTGAAGCAAAGCAGGCTCCCGACGCCGATGCGTCCTTGTTGCGCATGCGGTTAAAGTGGCAAGTTCTGCTGGCCGCCATGCTTGTCTACGCCAGCTTCTACACAGGGCGGCAGAATTTTGGCTTTGCGGCGAAATTCATGGCGCACGATCTGCGGCTGTCCGCCACGCAGATTGGCCTTATCAGCACCGGCTTGCTGCTGGCTTATGCGATGGGAGGCCTGGGCAGCGGCTTTCTGGCCGACCGTTTTGGCGCGCGCTCCGTTGTCAGCACGGGCGCGCTGCTTTCCTGCCTGCTGAACTGGGTCACCAGTTTCGGCCATGGCTTCTGGCAGATTCTCATACCGTGGGTATTGAATGGCTTTGCGCAATCTCTGGGCTGGGCGCCTTGCACCAAGATGGTGGCGAATTGGTGGCCCGGCAAGCAGCGCGGAACCTCACTGGGATTGCTGCTTTTTGCGGCCAGCTCATCCTCTTTTATGACTTACCTTCTGTGCCTGGGCAGTTTGGAGCTGCATAACTGGAGATATGTGTTTCGGCTGCCGGTGCTGCTGACCATTCCGGCCGCCGCCATGTTTCTGATTTTCGCCGTGAACAAGCCCGCCGACGCCGGGCTGGCGGGTTCGGGAACGGGCGAAATTTTGTCGATCAAGGACGCTTATGGGCCGCTGCTTCGCAACCGCCGCTTCCTGCTGTTAGCCGGCTCCATCGGCTTTGAAAGCGCGGCCCGCTATGGGTTGCTGATTTGGGTGCCAGTGCATTTCTTGGGCAATTTGCAAGGCGGCCCCTGGCTGACTCTGCTGCTGCCTTTGGGCATGGCCTTGGGCGCGGCCACGACCGGTGTGCTCTCAGACCGGATTTTTTCGGACAACCGCGCGCTGCCGGTGGTTTTGCTTATGAGCTTGGGCGCATTGATGGCGATGGCTTTGCATACCGATCCGAGATCAAACGCGCTTGTCACTTGTTTTCTGCTGCTGTTTGCGGGCTTCTGCGTGTATTCGCCGCAGGCCGCCTACTGGGCGCTGGGGCCGGAGCTGAGCGGCGCGGACCGAAGCGGGACCGCCACCGGAATGATGGATGCAAACGCCTATATTTTCGCGGCGCTGGGCGAGGTGATGATAGGGCGAACGGTGGACTTGACCGGAACCACGATGGCCATTTTTCCCATCATCGCGGGCGCTTGCCTGCTGGCTGCCGGCCTGGCGCTGCCGCTGGCGATGCCAAGACGGAGCGCCGAATGAATATTCCCCAAAGCAGCTTGGCCGCCATCTTTGAAGGTCCTGGCAGGCCGTTTCATATCCAGCCGGTTGCGATTCCCGTGCTGCGGGACGGCGAGTGCCTGGTGCGAGTGGAAGCTTGCACTATTTGCGCCAGCGATTTGCACACTTTTTCAGGGCGGCGGGCGACGCCCGTGCCGATTATTTTGGGCCATGAGATTGTTGGTTCGCTGGTGTGGCCAGCTGCGATCTGCGATGGCGCGGGACGGCGCTTGCGCGCGGGAGAAAGGCTTGTTTGGAGCCTGGCCAGTTCCTGCCGTGATTGCGTATTCTGCAAAGCCTCGATTCCGCAGAAATGCACGTCATTGTTTAAGTACGGCCATGAACGCTTTGAAGATCCCTGGCCGCTGAACGGAGGACTGGCCGAATATTGCGTGCTGCGGGAGGGCACTTATTTGCGCGGCATCTCCGGCAAGCTGGACGCGAAGGTGGCTGCGCCGGCCAGTTGCTCCACCGCGACGGTGGCGGCCGCTATTCGCGCGGCTGGCGAAGTGGCCGGCAGACGTGTCCTGGTCTTCGGCGCGGGCATGCTGGGCGCAACGGCTTGCGCGATGATGGACACGGCGGGCGCGCACGTGATTGCCGTTGACACACGAGCGGAAAGACTTCAGCTTGCTTCCCGGTTCGGGGCATCCGCGCTGATAGACGCGCGCCTGGCGTCCGGGGATTTCCTTTCCGCCGTGCATGAGTTCACAGGCGGATATGGCGCGGATGCGGTGCTGGAACTGGCCGGGGCCAACTCGTCGGTGGAGCGCGCCTTGCAATCCACGCGCACTGGCGGCACCTGCGTGCTGGTGGGGTCTGTTTACCCGCAGCCGCCTATTGCGCTGCGCACGGAAGATTTTGTGCGCCGCCTGATCACTTTGAAGGGAGTTCATAACTATGCGCCGACAGACCTGGACCAGGCGCTGGCATTTCTGTCTGTGGATGCTTATCGATACCCGTTTCCAGACTTGGTGGGAGCGGTGTTTTCACTGCAAAGGGTGGACGAGGCATTCCAGCACGCGGAGAGTTCGGGAGCTTATCGTGTTTGCGTGCAGCCGCAACACCATTAAGATTTTGCGTTGCTTGGGGCAGCGCGGCGGCGCTCCAGGAAACTGTCCGCCGAATAGGAATTGAACTCAATCAGGCAGAGCAGAACGAAGAAGACCAGGCTGTAGAGAAGCTGCTGGCCGGCCACATCCCATTGCTGATTGGACGTCACGCCGATGGTCAGCGCCATCATGAACAAAGCGCCGCACACCAGCGAGACGCGCGTCAGAATGCCGAAGATGAGCGCCAGCCCCAGCGCCGCTTCCACGAAGGGGATCAAATAGGCGAAACCAATGACGAAGCCGCGCGGGAGCAAGGATTTTGCCAGGTGATCCGCAGTGGTGTGCGCAAAAGAGGCAACGCCGGTTAGAATTCGCACGAAGCCGTGTCCGGCAAAGTTCACTCCCAAGGCAGTTCGCAAGAGCGCATAGGCGAGCGCCTTGCTGGATGGAGGTGTATCGCTCATAGACTCCTTAGCCTTCATTTGCCGTGCCGGGCTGGGCGGTAGCGCTGCCTGAGTTTTCGGTTTATGAGGAAGGCAACTCCCAGGGCCGGGACCATGGCGACGTAGGGCCAGTAGTTGACTACCGGCGGGAGCGGCGGGAGGACGCTGATTTCGCCGCTGGCGGAGCCGGTTTTGCCTTGGCTGGTGATGTCGGCCTGCAGACGCCAGACGCCGGTGGCGGGTATGTTGAAGGGGACGGCGTAGAGGGTTTTGTTGGCCGCTTTGGCGTGGGTGGCGATGGCGGTGAGGCGCAGGATGTCGCCGGTGGCTTGTTTTTGCTCCAGGTGGAGGAGGACGGTGGCGTCCATGACGGTTGAGTGGTCGCCTCGCTGGACCAGGACGCTGAGGTCGTTCAGGCCGGCCCGGACGGCTTCGGATTTGCTGAAGAGGGTGATGTCGAAGTCGCCGGCGGGTTTGTGGAAGAGGACGGTTCCTCCGTCGGCCCAGGCCAGCAGCGCGGTGAATGCAAAAAGAAATAACTTCTTCACATCATGCCTCGCATTTGCATGGGCTGAGATAAGATCCAGAGTCCGGCGGCATAGAGTCCCAATGCCAGGGTAGCCCATGGGGCGGCGAGACGGATTTTTCCTTCAGCGGCGCGCCAGATGAGGTAGATGGAGAGGAGGACTCCGGCGTCGAGCAGCAGGATTTCGAAGGGCATGATGTCGGGGACGAAGGCGGCCAGGGCGTGGTAGGCGGCGTGGGCGGCCCACATGGCGATTCCCAGGGGCGCCAGCAGGATGGCGAATTTCCTGGCGGCGTTTTTGCCTTGGGAGAGCAGGCCGCAGATTGAGATGAGCAGCGCGGGGGCGAGGATGGTTCCGGCGATGGTGAAGAGGGCGTGACGGTGGAGGATCAGCATCATGACCGGATCGGTCATGGCGGCGGCGTTGACGAAAGCTCCGAAGGTGACGATCAAAATCATGGCCAGCCAGTCGGCGCGTTTAGTGAGGCGGCCGATGGAGGAGCGGTAGGTGTCGGCGAGGAAAGTTTGGGCGGGCGCGATGGTGATGAGGCCGACGTTGTCGTGCGGGCAGGCTTTGACGCAGTCGAGGCAAAAGGTGCAGTCGAGGTTGCCGATTTTTTTGGGCTGGAAGAGGTCGAGTTCGCAGCCGCGGGTTTGCGAGTTTCCCTTGATGCAGTCGAAGGTTTTGCAGGAGCGGCAGACGGACGGGCTTTTGACGGCGATTTCGCGCGGCGAGACCATGGAGATGACGAAGTGGAACTGGCCGATGGGGCAGACGTATTTGCAAAAAGATGCGCCTTTGAAGATGCCGTCGATGAGCAGGGCGGTGAGGAAGTAGCCGGCGATGAGCCAGGCGGTGAGCCAGGGGCTGTTCCAGAGGCTGAGGGCTTCGTAGGCCCATAAATAAGCAACGAAGAGGGCGGAGGCGAGCCATTTGTTGCGCAGGGCGCGGGGCCATTTTAGTTTGGCGGGCAAGATGCGGCGGCCCATGTCGCGCACCAGGATGAACGGGCAGGCCATGCAGAAGAGATTGCCTACGGTGAGCAGGGCCAGAAGCGACAGGCCGCGCCAGTAGATCCAGGGGAGGGTTCCGGCGAGGTTCATGGGCGTGACTTGCTTTCCGAACCAGCCATCGGCCATGACGGCGATGGCGACCAGGAGCAATGCGGCTTGCGGCCAGCGGCGGTGACGGGCCATGAAGGCGGTCCAGGAGAATTTAGACCTAGGGCGATTGCGAACGCGCTCGAATGTGGGCGGTTGTTCGGCGCGGGTTCCCGCGAAGACGCGCATGGCCAGCAGGAACGCCGGAACCAGATAGATGAGCGAGCCGGGAACCCACATGATGAGGCCGGCGAGTATCTGGTCGTCTCCGGCTTTCAGGCTGCTGGCGCGGACCAGATCATAAGTGGGGTAGAGCAGTTTGCCGGAAAAGACGAACCAGGCGGAGAGGCCGGTGTTGACCATGTCGGCCAGCAGGAGGTAGGGAATGAAGATCCAGCTTGGACGCCTGGAATGTTCGTCGAGGATGGGCCACCAGAAGAGAATGCCGGACCAGAAGAAGCAGGCGTGCTGGACGCCATGCCAGGCGGAGGATTTCAAGGCCAGTTCGTAGCAGAACGGCAGATGCCATGCGACCGTCATGAAGGCGAAGATGAGCCAGGCGACAGGCGGCGAAGCCAGGAATGCGCCGATGTTTTTTGAGACAGGCCAGGCCAGGAATGGGCCGAGTCCTTCTTTGACGAAGGATTTGGGCAAGCCGCGCAGCAGCGGGAGAAATGGCCTGCCGAGCAAAAGAAGCGGCGGCGCGAGCATCATGAGCAGCAGATGCTGGGTCATGTGGGCGGAGAGGAAGAGGCTGTCGAAGGCGTCGAGCGGGGATTCGATGGCGAGGAAGATGATGAAGAGGCCAGCGATGAAGGCGAGCAAGCGGGATTGGTCGCTTTGATCGCGGATGAGGGTGCGGCCGCGCAGCCAGCCCCGGATATAAAGAAAGAGTGCCGCCAGCAGGATGCTGACGACACTCCAATCGAAGGTCCAGGATGCGAACGCGGCAGTGGCTGCGTTGTCCACTTAACGGGCCGGCGGAACCAGAACGGCGAAATCGCGCGGCAGTTTGTTCGACGGATTTTCTGACGGCTTCACGGAGGGTGTGGTCTTGGGCCGCAGCGTGGCCATGAATTCCACCAGCGCCTCGGTTTCAGCCGGGCTCAGTTTTTTGCCGTAAGCGGGCATGTTGCCGCCGCCCTGAATGACTTGGCGGACCAATTCATCTTTGGTGAGGCGGGTGGCGACGGCATCGAGTGCCGGGCCGCGCTCTCCGCCTTCGCCGCCGAGGGAATGGCAGTTGCGGCATTGCTTGTTTTGAAAGACGATTGCGCCTTTCAGTTCGGTGGGCGTGCGGCCTTGCACGTATTGCACGGGGATGGGATCACCGCTCCAGGCGTTCATTTTGGGCGACCACGGGGAAGTCTGGCCCATGTAAGTCAGGGTGCCGATGGTTAGCATGATGAAGAGAACGGAAAGAACGGCGACCGGGCGGCGCTGGGCGCTTTTTTCGCCGGTGCCGGAAATGAAGGGCAGGGCGAGGAGAAAGCCGATGCCGAGCGCGGGCGCGATGAACAGGATGAGCACTTCCATCCAGTCAGGCAGAAGAGCGAGCGCAGCGAAAATGGAGAGGAAGTAAAAATCCGGACGCGGATTGGTGTCCACCAGCGTGGGATTGGGCGGACCGCCGGGACCTTTGGGGCCGAAGAAAAAAGCGGCTAGCAGAATGGCGACGATGGTGATGGCGGCAAAGATGAGATCTTTGTCGATGGCGTCGGGAACGAACGGGACGCCTTCCTTGCGGATGATCTCGGCATATTCGGCGTCATAGGTGGAGCGGCGGACGATTTTGCCGGGTTTCGGATATTCGTTAATGCCTTTGGTCAGCACCAGGCGCAGGTGCATGCTGACCACGGCGATGATGGTGCCAGGAATGATGAATACGTGAAGCGTGAAAAATCGCGACAGTGTTTCGCCAGCTATGATAGGCCCGGCCAAGAGCAGATGGACGAGCTGGCCGCCTATCAGCGGCACTCGGCCGGTGATGGACGCGCCGATGGTGAGACCCCAGTAGGCGTCCTGGTCAAAGCGCAGCACTTGGCCGGTGAAAGCCATGCCGAGCGTGACCAGCATGAGAACGATGCCGCTGACCCAGGTGAGTTCGCGCGGATATTTGTAAGCGCCGAACAGGAAAACCTGAATCATGTGCAGCGTCATCAGCGCGACCATGAAATTCGAGCCCCAATTGTGGACGGCGCGCAGATACCAGCCCCAGAACTGGACGTGGTTCAGATATTCCAGGCTGGTGTAGGCTTCGTTGGTGGAGGGCACGTAGACGAAAGCCAGCAGCGTGCCGGTGATGACTTGAATAATGAAACAGAGGAGCGTGGCGCTGCCGAAAACGTAGAACCAGCTTCCCGCGCTGGCCGGAACTTCATGCCCGGCGGTGGAGGAATAGAGCGCCGTCAGATGGAGACGCTCGTCGAGCCATACGGCTGCTTTGCGAAGTGCGTTCATAAGCTAGACGGGGTTTGAGAGCGTCGGCATTTGGCCGCCGCGAACCCAAAGCTTTCCTTTCTCGACTTTGTAATCGTACTGGAATAAACCTCGCGGCGGCGGACCAGCCGCTTTTTCGCCGTCTTCGTAATAGGCTCCGCCGTGGCAGGGGCAGAGGAACAGGCCAGATTCTTCAAACCAGCGGACCGGGCAGCCCAGGTGGGTGCAGTTGATGGCGAAAACCTGGAACGAATTGCCCTGGATGCGGCGGACCCAGCAGGGAATGTCGGCGGTTTCGCCGTCCCAGGGGCGCGTGAACGGGTTGCGGTATGTGGCGATGCGCGTGGTTTTTTCGGGAAAACCTTCCAGCGGGCCGAGCGCGATCCAGTCGCGATTGTCTTTTTTCTCGAGGAAGCTGGACAGAACAAAGCCAATCAGCGGAATGGAGAGCATGGCTCCGGCGACGACGTTGAGTCCGACGCCCACGGCCAGCAGCCAGTTGCGGCGGGTGGGCGCGTGCCCGGTAGGTTTAGGTGTGTCAGGTTCGTGATGTGATCCACTCATGTGAAATTATTCCTTTGCCGGCGGAACGGCGGCTGCCATATTAAGCGGCGAAGTGGCTGGCCGCTTGGACGACAGAAAAGCCACCAAGTCGGCAATATCCTGGTTGTCCAGCGCGTGGCCCATCTTTAAGCTTCGGTAGTCGGGCATCGGGACGCCGGGAAAATCTGGGCGGCCGACGATGATGGACGTGCGCAGGTTTTGATTGGAGGAAAGCGAAAGGTAACTGGGATCGAGCAGCGCGCCGGCGACTCCGCCCTTGGCGTGGCAGGCGTAGCAGGATTTGGCGAATAATTTGCGGCCGTTGTCGGCGTCGCCGGTGAATCCCGCGCCGTCGTAAGAAGGAATGTCGGCGGCGGTGAAGGGTTTGGCCCATTCGGTTTCCATGCCGTTGACCAGCGCGTCAATTTGCTGGTTGGTGAGCGGGCCGCCGTTGCTTTTGGCGAAGGCGGGCATCAAGGTTCCGGGACGGCCATTGACCAGAATGGAGCGGATGTTTTCCTTGGTCGAGATTTTCAAATAAAGCGGATTGTTCAGGACGCGGCCGGGGCCTTTCTGGCCGTCCGCGCCATGGCAGCCGGAACAGTTCTGGGCAAAGACAGTTTTGAAGTCCGTGGGCGCGGAGAGTTCGTCGTCCGCCATGCTGGGCTTGCCGGGCGGGTCGCAGGCGGCGAGAAGAGTGAGAAAGCCGATCATGCCAAGGCTGGCAAGAATCCGGCGGCGATCAGAATTCACTTGGGACCCTCACCCTTGCGGGGTCCCCCGACGTGCAGGAATGCGCGATCAGCGAGGCTCCAGGATTGCAGCGTGCGGATGTTGGTGCTTCGGGCAATGAAGAAACCGCCCACCAGCCCGAAAGCCAACTGGCAAATCACAAACCAGGGCCAGTTAATGCGCGAATTTAACGCGGGGTTCAAAATGTTCAATGTGGTTGCCACCAGTCCGCTCCAGATCACGGGCATCAAAATGCCAGCCCAGAATGGCGCGTATTTCGGAAACATCGGCAGCATGACAGCGTAGACAACTCCCATCATTATTGAGATGAGTATGTGACCCAATGTGGCGGCAATAAATGCGGTGCTGTTGAAGGCGCGAAGCTGGTCGAGCGTGGACGAGCCCATGTCGGGGATGACGACGCCGGCCAATAAGTTCACCGGATACCAGATGCTGTGCTGGGCGACCAAGCCGTAGAGGCAGGCGAGCCCGGCCATGGCTGCGCCGCCGGCGAGACCGCCCCATAAACCGGCCGAATAAGGGTGAATGGTTTCGGGAACTCGGACGCGGTGGCCTCCCTGCCCCGGCGCCAGATGCGAAACGGAGCGCTTGCCGAGTTCAATGGGCGCGGGCCGCAGTTCGATGTCGACTTCGACGGCTTCGTGCTCTTCGTGCGGGATGACGTTGTGCCACCAGCCGACAGCGGCGCGCGCAAAGAGACAAAAACCCACCGCGCTGACCACCCAATGTGTGACCAGGCCAGCCGCCACCAGGGTGACTCCAAAGGCAAACACCATGGGCCAAAAACTGCCCGCAGGCATGGGAATGTGCGTTTCCTGGGTATGTTCGCCCGCTTCTCCGGGATAAAGCTCTACCGACATTGTGTCCTCATAATCTCTATCGTCGTCAGCGGCCTATGATGTACACCACGGTGAAAACAATCACCCAGATGGCATCGACAAAATGCCAGTACCAGGACAGGAACATCACCCGCCGCATCTGGGTTTGAATGGGAAATCCGGCCAGCGACACGGCCATCACCAGCAGCAGAAAACCCATGCCGACAATGACGTGGCTGGCGTGCAAGCCAACGAGCGAGTAGTAAGTGGTGCCGAACAGGTTGGTGCTGATGGTCAGGCCCTCTTTGTAGATGAGGTTGTACCATTCGACGCCGGTGGACACCAGAAATTCCAGGCCGAGCAAAATGGTGACGGCCCACCAGAGCTTGAACATGGCCAGCGCGCCTTTGTGCAGCGCGCGCTCGGCGAAAACGATGGTGGCGCTGCTGGAGAGCAGGCAGATGGAGGAAAGAATGGGCAACTCCAGCACGTCTTTCGGCTGCGGCCCGGTGAGACTCTTGCCAATGTAGACGATATAGGCGACGACGAAAATAGTGAACAGCGCCGACTCGGTGACAATCAGGAACAGGACGCCGACTTTGCCGCGATCCGGGAGCTTCCAATTCTTGGAAAGCTCAAGCGCATCTTCGGTAATGACCTCTTGCATGGGCTACTCAAATCTCCAATCGGGATCGTCTGGATGCTTCAAATCCCATAACGGACGGCCGCTGCGGACCACCGGGACTTTTTCAAAATTGTATTCGGGGGGCGGCGAGGAAGTGGCCCATTCCAGGGTCCAGGCATCCCAGGGATCGTCCCCGGATTTTGCGCCCTTCAGAACAGAGTGCAGCACGTTGTAGATGAAGATGGCGATGGCGATCATCTGGACGACGACGCCAAGCGAAGTCACCAAGTTCAGCGTTTCCCAGCCGCGGTTTGGCGCGTAAGTGTAGATGCGGCGCGGCATTCCAAGGAAGCCCAGGAAATGCATGGGAATAAATGTCAGGTTGACGCCGATGACGAAAAGCCAGAAGTGCAATTTGCCGAGCTTTTCGTTCATCATTTTGCCGGTGGCTTTGGGAAACCAATAATAGATTCCGGCGAAGATGCCGAAGATGAGGCCGGCGACCAGCGTGAAATGGAAGTGGCCGATGACGAAATAAGAATCGTGCAGTTGCCAATCGAACGGCGCAACGGAGAGCATGATGCCGGTGAGGCCGGCGACCAGGAATTGCAGCAGGAAAGCGATGCAGAAGAGCATGGGCGTTTCAAAGCGCAGCTTGCCGCCGTACATGGTGGCGGTCCAGTTGAAAATCTTGATGCCGGTCGGGATGCCAACCAGCATGGTGGAGGCGGTGAAAAAGGTGTTGGACCAGGAGGACATTCCGACCGCGAACATATGGTGCGCCCACACGCCCAGGCTGATGAAGCCGATGGCGACGACTGCGCCCACCATGGCGGGCTTTCCGAAAATGGGTTTGCGGGAAAAGACGGGAATGATTTCCGACAGGATGGCGAAGGCCGGGAAGATGAGAATGTAGACTTCCGGGTGCCCGAAGATCCAGAAAAAGTGCTGCCAGAGGACGGCTGAGCCGCCGGCTTGCGTGTTGAAGAATGTTCCGCCCAGAAAACGGTCGATCAGCAGCATGATTTGCGCGGCCGAGAGCGGCGGCAGGGCGATGACGATGAGCCAGGAGTCGATCAGCATGACCCAGACGAACATCGGCATTTTGCTCATGGTCATGCCGGGGCAGCGCATGGAGATGCAGGTGACAATGACGTTCAGCGCGCTGGCGATGCTGCCGATGCCGGAGACCAGGATTCCCAGAATCCAGTAATCGGTGGAAGCGCCGCGCGAGAAAGCTTTGGCGGTGAGCGGGGAGTAGGCGAACCAGCCGACGTCGGGCGCCGAGCCCGCGCCGTTCAGGCCGTTGCCGCCAATATAGCTGAAGTAGAGCAGGCAGCCGCCGAAGAGAAAAATCCAGAAGCCGAACGAATTGAGGCGCGGAAAGGCCATGTCGCGCGCGCCGATCATTAATGGGACCAGGTAATTGGAAAAGCCCGCCACCATGGGCATGCCCACCAGGAAGACCATGGTGGTGCCGTGCATGGTGAAGAGGCGGTTGTAGGTGTCTGGGTCCACTATGTGGCCATTGGGAAATGCCAGTTGCAGCCGAATAACGCCGGCCATGATGCCGGCGATGACCAGAAAAACGAGCGCGGTCACGATGTACATCAGGCCGAGCCGTTTGTGATCGACAGTGGCAACCCACTTATAGAAAGTTTCGGAGAACGAGAACTCTTCGTATTCTATTTTCTGATGAATCGGGTAATCGATTGTCGCCATGTTACCCCTCCACTTACTTTAGGCTTCCCAGGTAATCAACCACCTGGGCCAGTTCGGAATCAGTCAGCTTTAAGCTGGGCATGAAGCAGCCCGGCTTTGGATCTTGCGGGTTATTCACCCAGATTTTCAAATTGGCCGGCGTGTTATCGATCACGCCCGCGCCCAGTGTTTGTCTGCTCATTAAGTGTGTCAAATCAGGCCCGAATTTGCCAACGGCCACGGTGCCCTTGATGGCGTGGCAATTGACGCAGGAAAGAGACTCGAATTCGGCGCGCGGCGGCGTCATGGCGGCGGCGGAAGCGGCGTTTTGCTGCTGTTCGGAGGCCCATTTCTTGAAGTCTTCCGGTGTCTGGGCAATCACGCGCAGCAGCATGTTGGCGTGCTGGGTGCCGCAATATTCGGCGCAGTTGCCAAAGTAAACTCCGGGCTCTTTCGGATTAATCCACATGAAATTGTCGCGGTTGGGAATCAGGTCTGTCTTGCCCGACAACTGCGGCAGCCAGAAGCTGTGAATGACGTCGGCGCTTTCCAGCTTTAAATAAGTGGCCGCTTTGCCGTCAGGCAAACTGGGGACGTGAATTTCATTGGCAGTGACAATATCGTAATCCGGATATTTCACTTCCCACCACCATTGGTGGCCGATGATGGTGATCTTAGTCACATCCTTGGGCGGGCTGGCGTTTTCCACTCCGGCAATGACGCGGGCAGTTACACCGATGAGGATGAAAACGATGAGAACGGGAATGATGGTCCAGGCCACTTCAATCTGGTTGCTGCCGTAGACTTGGGCGGGCTCGCGAAATTCATCCTCATCGTGCTTGCGGCGGAATTTCCAAATGGTAAAGAAGATAAGGCCGGCGACGACGACGAAGATAACGCCGGTGATGGCGAATGAGAAGAGCGCGATGTTCTTCTCCGCTTCAGCCGGACTCGCCAGCGGTTTCATAATGTCCGCGATGCGATGCTCCGGCAACGCCGCGACTTGAGCCTGCAACAAGGCAACTACGGCAGTTCCCAGCACTGAAATTAATCCCTCCACAACTGTCGTAATAAATACTTTACCGTGGATGAGGCATACTTCGCACTCATTTCACTGATCTGATTCTTTCTCCGCGCTCAGGCGCTGTACGGCTCGAATGATGGAAGTTGCTTCCCGGTAACTTCCTCTCTTACTTTCGATGTTCTGATTTTCAAGCAGGAACAAAACAGTTGCCCTTCGGGTGAGAAAGTAACCGAGAAGAAACAGTAAGGCAACAGCGGCCAGGGTTCCGCTTACTTCATAGCCCTCATGGGAGGCATAAGCGGCGGCAGCGATAGTAAATAATCCGGCCGCAATGACCAGCAAGGCAGGATTTGTGAAATTCACCTTGCGCATGCCCTTGATGCTTTGCAGGGCGATGATGGCCTGGGCGTGGCGCGCGTCGTAGCGCACAATCAGGCAATTCCGGGTGACAGTGGCAATCGGGTTCGCATGAACCACTGTTTCCCCCATCAAAGCATTTACTATCGCGTCGTTCATTTATCAGTAAAGCATCAGCAACTAGACTGCCAGACTTAAGGCGCATGGCGCGACCAGGAAGGTTCCTGCGCGGGCGAGACGTATGCATCTAATGTCTCAAATGGGCGGTAACGGCTCTTGTAACTGAGCGAAGGGCATTCGTCCACCCAATAGCCGAGGTAGGCGTATGGCAGATTCTGCTGGCGCGCGAAGAGCAACTGATTGAGGATGGAGAAGCGGCCGGGGGAATGCGGACGCCAGGCTGGATCGTAGAAAAAATAAACGAGGGAAATGGCGCCGGGCGCGGTGTCCATCAGCGAGACGCCGACCAGCTTGTCGCCGTCAAAGTAACGCCACTCCCAGCCAATGCGTTCCGGGCCGGCGACGAAAGCTTCGAAGTAGGAGCTGGCGGAGTGGCTTTGCAGCGCCCAGCCGCGTTCGACGTGCATGAACGCCTGGTAGCGGTTGTACAGGTCGACGTGCTGCTGGGTGACACTGGCAGGCGCGAGTTCGCTCCGGATGTTCTGGTTTTGGCGCAGGACGCGGCGGTCGCTGGCGCTGAGCCTGTATTCGTTCACCAGCACGCGGATGCTGACGCAGGCGCTGCACGCCTGGCAGACGGGGCGGAACAATTGCCAGCCGAATCTTCGATAGCCGCGGCGCAGAAGCTCGCCGTAGGATTCGGGCGTGACGCGCGGGTCGAACGTGATTTCAAGCGAGGCGCGTTCGCGCGGCAAATACGAGCAAGGCCGCGGGCGCTCCACAATTCGCAGCATGTTTAAACCATAAACTGTAATGGTGACCGATTTTTACACCTATGAGCCGCGGCAGGGGCACGGACTGCCGCATGACCCATTTAATGCCATTATCGGGCCGCGCCCGATTGGCTGGATTTCGACGGTGGATGCGGCCGGGATTTTGAATCTTGCGCCGTACAGTTTTTTCAATGCGTTTTGCTACAAGCCTCCGATTATCGGGTTCAGTTCGGCGGGCTATAAAGACAGCGTTCGGAACGCGCAGGAGACAGGCGAGTTTGTGTGGAACCTGGCGACGCGGGCGCTGGCGGAGGCGATGAACAGCACGGCCGCGACGGTTGGCCCGGAAGTGGATGAGTTTGAGTTGGCGGGCTTGACTCCGCTGGCCAGCAGCCTGGTGAAGCCGCCGCGGGTGGAAGCGAGCCGCGTGGCGATGGAATGCAAGCTGGCGGATGTGGTGCAGTTGAAAAGCGCGGCGGGGGTGAGTGTGCCGAACTGGCTGGTGCTGGGCGAGGTGGTGATGGTGCATATTGACCGGAGCTTGCTGAAGGATGGGGTTTATGACACGGCGGCGGCGCGGCCGATTTTGCGGGCGGGCGGACCGACGGCGTATGCCGAGATCCGGCCGGAGATTATGTTTGATATGGTTCGGCCGAAGTAGGGGCGCAATTTAGAAAGAATATAAGGCGCGGACTAGGGGGTCAACTTCGGGGGGGCAACTTCGGGGACGGAGAGATATGGTACGAAGTGGCAGAATGTGGAAAATCGAGGAAAGTCAATAAAAATGGGCACTCGGCGGCTATGCGGCTGGCTGACGACAGGCGATTGGTCATCAGAATCGGAATTTTCCGAGAGGTGAATGGTGTTTTTTCGATTACGTTTTTCGGTTTTGCGACTTCGTACCATATCTCTCCGTCCCCGAAGTTGAACGAAGTTGAAGTTGAACGCCGAAGTTGAACGAAGTTGAAGTTGGGGCATGGCACCCTTATTTGGTATGGGACCTACTCGACGCGATGTGGTGCTGGCGTTGTCAGGTGGCGCGGTGATGCGCGCGGAGATGGCTGCGAAATTTGCCGGGCGGATGGAAGCCGCCGAAGTGGATGCCTTGCGGAGCGCGCAGAAGCTGAGCGTTCAGGAATTGATGATGAAGCTTTTGCCGCAGGCCCAGAGCCGGGCTCATCCGCCGCTTTCGCATTATTTTGTCGGGGCGGTGGCGCTGGGGGCGAGCGGCAGCCTTTATTTTGGGCAGAACATTGAGATTCCGGGGAACATGCTGGGGCTGGCGGTGCATGCGGAACAATCGGCAATTGCCAATGCTTATATGTCTGACGAAGCCGGGGTGAAGGCGATTGCGGTGACGGCGGCGCCGTGCGGGCATTGCCGGCAGTTCTTGAGCGAGGTTTCGCTCGATATGTCGATCCTGATGCCGAATTTGCCGGCAATGCCGCTTTCCGATTTGCTTCCGCGGGCGTTTGGACCGAAGGATTTGGGAATGAAGCAGGGGGCGTTTCCAGTGAGGCGCGTGAATCGGGCGCTTGGTTCCGCTTCGAAAGATGAACTGGTTCTGGCGGCGTGGAAGGCGGCCTGCGGCGCGTATAGCCCGTACACGAATTCGCCTTCGGGCGTGGCCTTATCCACATCCAGCGGGCGGGTGTTTGCCGGTTCCTATATTGAGAATGCGGCCTTTAATCCGAGTTTGCCTCCGCTGGAAACGGCGCTGGCAGGTTATTTTGCGGCGGGACCGGATGCGGGCGTGATGGAACGGTGTGTGCTGGTGGAAAGCCCGAAGGGCGGAATCAGCCACGAGGTGACGACGAAGTCAGTGCTGGCGGCGATTGCACCTGCGGCGAAGTTTGAGACTTTTCAATTTTCCGTAGGGACCCTCTGAGCGCTGTCCACGACGAGAACTTCAACCTCAACTTTCTGCGGGCGCAGCTTCAATCCGAGTTGTTCCTGCAGGGCGGTAAAGAGGCTTGGGCCGGACGGAAGATCCTTCGCGGTGTCAGAAGGAGACGGGTCGGGCGACCAATCGAGCTTCAGGTTATAGGTTCCGGTGAGACCGGTCATATCCTGGACAGGCTGGTTCAGTTCACGCGCGAGCATGCCGGCGAAATAAACCATTGAGGTCGCGGTGGCCTTCATGGTGCCGCGGCCAGAGCTGGTGGAACTGGGCTGGCCGTCAGGAGCCTTCTCCAGCTTGGCGTCCGCTTTGGCGAGCATGAGCGCGTAACCGGACCGCGTCTCCTGCTTGCGATGAACCACCAGTTGGAAGCGCTCGACGAGAAGATTTTGCAGCATGGGCAAGAACTGGCTGGGAGGCGTTCCGTCTGGCGGCTTGGCTGCGATGTCAAAACGCTCGGTGTCGAGCCATGCGGGGCCGGAGAACGAGAAATCGCGGACGTTGTAGGCTCGCTCAATCAATTGTTTGAGCGATTGATTCTCGATGGTGATTCGCCCTTTGGTCGCGTTCGTGGACGAGTTGCCGGAGCCGGAATGGTTCGGCTTGACCGATGCCACTTCGAATGCCGGCGGATCAGTTTGGGCGCTTGCCGCGCAGAGCGCGATGACGAAAATCGCTTTAGTGAACAATTTCGACAGACGTGCTGACCACATCGAAATGAAAGCGTTCCGGCGGCAGGGAGGCGTCGCCGCTGGGCGTGATTCCCATCCACGAGCGGTACACATTTGAAAACGCGGACTCGCTGAGATAGAACAAGAACTGGTCGGTGTAGCAGCCCAAGGGAGGCATGCGGCGATAGGCGAGGCGGATGCCGACGGCTTTGTCGAGATGAACGGCGCCGGTCTGGACAGACTTGTCTTCCAGCAGTTTTACGAAGCTGCTGCGGCCGGCGTGCGGCCACAGGTCGCTGCGCAGCAGGTTGCGCAGCTCCAGGCGCGTGCCGAAGGTGATCTCGCACTGGCGAATCCATTCAATGACGGCGTCGCCCCAATGCCAGTGGCTCAGCAATCCAACGTACTGGTCCACCAGATTCAGGGCCAGATCCATTTTGCGTGATTCCAGAATTTCGTCGCTGGCGAAGGGCAAGGCGCTGAGGGGGATCATTTCTTCCTGCTCAATAATCTCTGCCGCCAGACACATCATCTTGTCCATGCGCTTCATGTCGGGCACGGTTTTCACCAGCAGCGGCGGAAGCTCATGCGTCTTGCCGCCCGGCACTTCGACAAACTTTCGGTCACCTATAATGTCCATGTCAA